>JACCDQ010504392.1_pt1 | contig 29112 bp, 36 predicted proteins | sample 7446031 | NCBI WGS metagenome assembly JACCDQ01 (sample SAMN15323442, study PRJNA562643) | freshwater metagenome | isolation source: river surface water | place: USA:Blue River Watershed | collected 2017-08-17 | reverse complement strand
ATCTGGAAAAGATCAAGGACGAGCGGCAGCAAGGACGAGTGGTGCCCGGGCCTGGCAGTTCGCTTGCGGCTCGTTCTGTGTATGGCGGCCTTACTGCATCATTTCTGAAGTATCGCCAGGCACTGAATCGGGCGAGAAACATGCGCGCGGTGACTCCTGCCGGCGGTCTGCCTATGGACATTGCGGCCAGTGGCGGGTCGACCTACACCGTATCTCCCCCGAATGCCGGACCAGCTCCGAAGATCAATTTCGCTGATGCCGTGTTTAGAAGGGAACTGGACAGCTGGGTCAAATCGCTGAGGTCTCCTGAGTTGGTGACGAAAAACTGGGCAGGTTATACGCGCCGAACTCCGACTCTGAAAGCGGTCACTGACCAGCTGTTTCGCGATACACCGGACTTGGCGAATAGACTCGCTCCCGGCGTGAAGGATCCGGCCGTGGCCAGGCGCATGGTGGAAGAATTGCTACGCGCTGAAGGCGTAGGTCAAAGCGCAAATAAATGGCAGCGCTTCAAGAACTTTGCGGATCGCAATATTTTCCTGAACACAAGAGCTTCTGGCCTCTCGCGCTTGGAGCGTCGCCTTGGTCGCGGTGCTGGTATCGGAAGCATGGGGCTAGCGCTCGTTGCGCCAGACCTTATGAACTGGGCCGAAGGTAAAATCTTTGCGCAAGACCCGAATAGTGTCTTTACCCCGAACCTGCCTGACCTTGGCGCTGACACGACGCCGCAGCGCACGCCGATCAGCAACTTCTTCTTTAAGCCGGTCCAGCCGTTCCGCTAACCACACGAGATCATGATCGAAAAAATCATACCAGGCGATTCCCAAGAAGAACTGATCAAGGCCAGCGGCCAGATGATTCAGGTTTACGAATCCGGGCGTCACATCAAGAGCGCGGCCTCAAACATGTTCAGCCGAAAGGATCTGGAGAAATACGCTCCTCCTCCTGGAAAGTTCCTGAGCCACATGATCACCATGGGCTCGGCTGAGCTGTATGGAGCGAATCGAAATTCTGACGACTGGCCGCATGAGCAACTGCTCAAGAAGCATGCGACGTTCGTGACCCATGGTCACAACTTCCGGGAGCACAAGAATCAGGACCCGAAGTATGCGGTGGGGCAGATCAAGGCCGCGGCCTATGACCCGGTGAAGCAGCGCGGTGAGATCCTGATGTGGACCGACATCGACAAGGCGGCTGCCGAGTTCGAAAAGGCGCGCGCCGGCGAAGAGCAGCACGGTTCGATGGCCGCATCTGTTGATCACGACATCTGTGAATGCTGCGGGTTCAAGAGCAAGACGGCGGCCCAGCGCTGCGATCATATCCGCTTCGAGCCTGGCGCATATCTGCCCAAGTTCCAGAAGTATGCGCACATGATCAACATCGATCCGACGTTCAAGGATTACTCTTGGGTCAAGCGTCCGGCCGATCGTATCGCTCACACTCTCAACTACCTGCTTCCAAATGAGAAAGCCGCTGCGGCCCAGCGCTTCATGCGCGGTGACGAGCTGGCGTTGTCCTACGGAGCCCGCAACCCCTGGGCTGAATACGTGGAGAAGATCGCGGAGTTCGACAAGCCGCATCACGAACATCCTGCCAAACAGGCCGCGGCCCAGGCACTGTTGCCGGTGGCTTTCCGCGGCCAGTGGGATTCAGAGCTGCTGGAGAAGATGTCGAACCATGCCTACCCGGGCAAGGTGATGCGTTCCATGATTGAACGTCAAATGGTGATGCCGCTGGCTTCATTCGATGCCTACGTCAATGGCCGCAGTCTGTGTCTGAGCGAAGCCGATCCGGTGGTCAAAGAGGCCGGCGAGAAGCTGGCTCAAATTCGGACCATCATCATCCGCAAACTCGACACCGAACCCGATTTTTCCCAGGCCTTTTCCCAGGCCTGCGGACAGTTCGAACCCATGTCTTGCTGCTGCGACGATGCGGTGGACCTGTTCATGGACAAAGCACGCGATCAGTTCAGCCTGCGATATCAGGCGCTGGCCAAGCGCGCCACGCAAAACACTCTGGAAATTAAGGGTGAAACGCCGGCGATCGCTACCCCGGTTTCCGACCAGGCATTTGGGCTCGGCGCACTTTATCAAGCCTATTTGTCGAAGCTCGCCAGCCACCTTGAAGACGACTGGATGGTAGCAGCCCAGCTCGCCCAACTTCGGTAATCGAATCTTTTTCTTAAAAGTTTGACATCACGCCCCTCTTTTAGCATTCTCCACGCAACTTCCACACTTAATCACATGGCCAAATCCATCGATCAACTCATGGCTCGTCTGAGCTCCACCTTCGGGAAGCAAGCTTCCTCGGAACCTTCTGTCAGCGATCCTGCTGTTCAAGGCGCAGCTTCTACCGAAGTGCCCACTGAGCGGTTGATCGCTCCGCTTCCGGGTCAAGCAGCTTCTTCTGAAACCACTCCTGCCGTCAGCTCGACTGAGATGGCCGGCGACGAAAAACTGGAAGGTGGCGAAGCCACTGGAAAGGTTCCCGCTGCACAGCCGTTCTCCGAGCCCGCAACCGTTGCCGGTGCCAAGTGTGCCGGTATCATTGCCGGTGCCGCTGACTTGCGCTCGAAGCTTGCCAACTTCGGCAAAGAGATTTCTGAGACTCCGGCTCCGGCAAAGGAAGCCGCTGACGTCGCCGCCGTCAAGGATCCCGCAGAAGCGCCGGCTCCGGAAGTGCCGGCCGCTGTTGTCACCAACCCTGCCGGTCCTGACAAGGCGAAGGAAGCCTCTGAGTATGTTCCTGGCGATTACCTGCTGAAGGTGGCCTTCGCCCTGATGGAAAACTCTGATGGGCAGGCGCTCGTCCTTCGCACGCTGAGCGAGCTCCGCGGTCAAGACGAGGCTCAGGCACTGGTGAAGGCCGCTGCTGATGAGGCCGGCACCTTCCTCCGTGACTACACCATCGCCAGGCTTCAGGAAGCTGATCGCGAGGCCGAGCAGCTCAAGATGGCCGCCGCCCAACAACAGCTCGCGAACTACTACGCCGAGCTGACCAAGGGCGCCACCGCCGAGCAGCTGCAAGCGATCGAGGACACTGCCATGCGTTACAAGCTGGCCTCCGAGCCGTTCACCGAAAACCCGGTGGCAATGCAGCTGATGGAGTTCGGTGCCGACGCCGCCCAGAAGGTGGCCGCGGCCATTGAGCAAGGCATGTCGCCCGAAGAGGCCGCGATGATGGCTGGTGCCGGTGGAGCCCCTGCAGAAGGACCTCCTTCCCCCGAGGAACTCGAGGCCGCTCTCAGCACCCTGGTCGAGCAAGGAATCATCACCCCCGAAGAAGCTCAGCAACTGATGGCCGAGATCCTGGGTGGTGGCGCTGGCGCCGAGCAAGGTATGCCTCCTGAAATGGAGCAGAAGCAAGCAGCTATCCGCGAGGAACTCTCGAAGATCGCTACTGAAGTCGTTTCCTGAACCCGCCAATGGACCCAGCCAAGCTAGTCGAAATCGCCGACCAAAGTCTGCAGCTGCTTGAGAAAGCGGCTGCAGAGGCTGATACGCTGGAAGCCGAGGCGATTCGACTCCGGGCTGAGAACAAGCAGCTCAAATCGGCCCTGGCGCAGAAGACAGCCAGCGCCAGCTCCCCGGTAGCGCCGGCCATGGCGCTCAAGGTAGCCCAGCTGCTCGAAGACAACCAGATGCTGGCCGAGGGAATGACGGCCGAGAAACTCGCAAGCCTTTACACGCAGGATCCGAACCGCCTGGCAGACATTGCCCTACGACTTCTGGAGCCTGCAGTCTCAGAGGGAGCACCCATGAAACGTGCGGCCGCTCCAGAAACCAAATCTCCGGACGGAGGCAAAATAATCACGTTCAACGGCAAGACGGTCATTGACCACGACGGCTGGGCAAACGTGCTGAAACGCTGAAGTCCCCACCCCAAACCAAACCACACAGTGAACATCGGAATCGAAACACTACGTGCCGGACTCAGACTCACCATCCATCGCGGTGGTGTGGGCAACCGCCCAAACCGTCTGAGTGCCTCTGCACCCGTAGCTGACGGAGAAACGATCCTGTCTGGTCAAGTCATGACGCTGGTGCGTAATGCGACTCTGTCGCGCAACGAGTGGGTCCGTGGTGTCACGGGCTCCTCGCAAGCGAACACGTATTACATCGCCGTCGACGACTCGACCGACGGAGACGTCCTCGCAGCCGGATCCCTCCAAGGACTCTCAGTCCGTGGAGACTACGAAATCAGCACCAGCCAATTCAAGGCCGGTGAAAGCTATGTCGTCGGCGACCCGCTTACCCCGGACGCAGACACTGGCACCCTGAAGAAGGCCACCGCCGGCGATGAGGTCATCGCGCACGTCGTGAAAGACTATGATGGTCCTGTGGATCTGGGAGCTTCCTTCACGGATCTCCTCCCGAATCCCGCGGACACCCAGTCTGCCGGCGTCAAGGGTGGTGTTTACCGCCGTCCCCGTGAGACCGATGCACAAGACCTTCAACGTCTTCGCATCGAGCTCGTGCCCCCCTACATCCTCGCATAACCTACGACTATGGACACTGAACTTGAAAGCCAGCTTGGCAAGACTGCTTCTGATATCGCGAACGATCGCGTGTTCAACGAGCGCCTTGGCCAATCGCTGATGGAAAGCGCCGATGGTCGTCAGGACAAATTCGCCGCTGCAGGGGATCTCTACATTCGCCGCTTCTTGCGCGAGCGTTCGATCGTTCGTCGTCTGCTGGACTTCCAGCCTGCGACCGACGCGGACCTGGTGCGACTGCCGAACGAAGAGATGCCGGTCATTTGGGGAACTCTCCAGAACGCGTCGAAGGGCGCGGTGTCCCTCTCCATGAAGGACACTGCCGACCAAGAGACCTTCTGGCGGAACTCCTTCGTCATCCGGTTCTTCGTGGTCTCGAGCCCCGAGTACTACAAGAACACCTTCGAACTGAAGGGCCACATCCAAGACACCATCAAGCACCTGACCGAGGACATGATCCTCGATCTGGAAGAAGAGGAAGACCGTCACTGGTTCTCCGCTTCCGACGACGTGGTTGGTCCCCTGGATGGTACCGGTCTTTCGGGCTACACCCAGCACTTCTACTTCGGCGAGTTCAGCCGGGATACCCACGTGGATTCCCAGTTCCTCTTCACCGACAAGAAGCTGCCGAAGGGCATCAACGTGGTCAACGAGCGCTTCATGGGTAACTTCCAGAAGCTCAACCGCACCGAAATCGGTGGTGACCTCAGCCAAGACCTCTTCACCAAGGGCGGAGAAGCCCTGGCCGAAGGCGTCATCGGCGGAGTCACCCACCTGTTCACCTCCAAGAACGAGTATGTCCCGGACAACGTGATGTACAAGTACACGGCGGCGGACTACCTGGGCGTCGCTCGCGAGCACCAAAAACCGACCCTCTTCATGGAGAAGAAGAAGCGCACGCTGTTCTTCTCGGTGGAGGAAATCATCGCCATGTCCATCGTCAACGTGGCCGGCGTGATCAAGGGCGTGTTCGAAAACCGTCCGAGCTAATCGCTCCCCTCAAAAAGGCCTGTCCGGGTCGGGTAACACCGGAACGGACAGGCTCTTTTTTTACCCCCGCATGCCATGACTCCTCTTGCTCCATCTCTTCTCCTGAAGATTGCCACTGCGTCTCCAATCCCTGGCGTTCCAGTCATGCGTCTGCCGCGCACGTTGACCGAAGGCACAGCGGCCTTTGCCGACGTGTCGAAGTTGTTTGCAGGCCTGCTGCCGAAGACAGAAACTCCAACGCCGTATTACGCGCCTGGAGCCCCCAGGATGCCAATGCCTGGATACACAAACCCCAATAGCAGCGATTTCTTTGCCCGTGAGCATCCGTTTGTAGAAAGACTCAGGGCATCCGAAGCAGATAAGTATCCACACGATCAAGCCATGCAGTTGCGGATCATGCGTAATCAGAAGATCCTCAAAGATAACGGCTGGCCTCGCCCCGAGCCTTGGTATCCTCCGCGTACCACCGCCCCTCGACAACCTACCGAGAAGTATTTCCCGATCCGTGGCGTTCCGCCCATGCATCTACCGAGCTCCGAAAACCTCAGGGCCTCATCCGCCCAATGGTATCCGCGAGACCAGATCAATCAGCTGAAGCGCATGAGGGCAATGAAGGCCCTTAGAGACAACGGCTGGCCAGCCAAGGCGGTTCCTCTTGACAAGAAATCTTCAGGTCTCCTTGAAGCTGCGCTGATTAAGCAGGCCTTCATTCCGCTCTTCAATCCGGGTCTTATGGCTGTCGAGTCAGGCGCCGTCGGCGGCCTGGTCGGCGGAGGACTTGGTGCATTGACGGGAATGATCGGCACTAAAACCGACACTCCGGAGCGCCGTAAGGCCATGATTCGCCGCGGTCTGATTGGGATGTTGCTTGGTGGCGGAATCGGCGCTACTACTGGCGGCGTTACCGGCGCCGTCGCCCGCCATTCTTTTTTGAATCAGCTTACCGACGATGTCTACAAAGATCCAGAGATCGCAAATACGTTCTTGCGTGGCGGAAAGTTGCTCGATTCGGAGGCCCCTTATTTCAGAAATTTAAGCAGCTCGGACCGCGAACTCCTGAAGGCCCAAATACCCGGAGTGTTTGGCGAAGAGCTAAACAAAATGCGTGTCAATCCATTCCTGTCGTTGGGCGAAAATCTAAGCCGCGGAGCCGCAATTACTGAGCGTGCTGCTCAGCGTATTGGGGCCGAGGCGGAAGAGCGCGCGGCGCGTAATGGTAATTCGCTACCGGGAGCTATTCGTGGACTATTGGATGATGCTGGCCAATTTTTACGTGGAAATGAGGAGCCGAACCCCGACAAACCTAAAGCCCTGATAGGTGGAGATTCTTATTCAGGATCAATCAGAATACAGGACTGAGCGCTCACACCATTTCAATCTACAACACTTTATGAAAACTCCTCCTTCCTCCTTACTGTCCGCGGCCCTTATGAAGGCTGCCGGCGCTGTGCCCAGCGGCAATCCGATGATCGACATCCTTGGAGGTTACGGCAGCGGTGACAGCGGCCCCGCGTTCAATCCAGGTCCTTCGACGCCTCCGCCAATTTCTTCATCGCAGCCTGTCCTAGTCAAGGGCACGCCGCCACCGGGCTCCAGGATCGTTTCTGGGCCGTCGACCCCTTCTCCGGCACCTGCTCCGCGGCCGGCCGCTCCAGCCGCCCCAGCTACCCGTCCAGCTACCGGTGGATTCGGTTCTCAACCGGTGAACACTTGGGGTGAGGAGGAGTACGAGGGCAACGATCGTCCGCAAGGTGAGGGTTGGGAGTGGGTTGGCTATGGTCCTGGCGGCAAGCGCTGGTCGCGCCAGACTCCCCAGGCTCGCCAGCAGTCTGAATATGCGCAGCAACAGCGCACGCAGCAACAGCAGCCGCAGGTGCGTGCTGACAACGGGCCATACTACGTGGGGGACGACCTGATTCAGGCGCGTAATCAGGCTGTCGACTATTACCACAACGCGCCCTATGCCGACACCAACGAGGGCGAACTGCAGAATATACAGTCGCGTTCGGATTACATGGAGCAGGCGCAGAAAGAGCTGAACCAGCGTCTCGAAGCCGTCAACAAGCAGCTGGATACAAGTGAGCTACGCTACCTCAAAATTTCTAATCCCGCCGCTTACGCGCAGCGGATCGCGCAGATCAAGCAGCGCCATGGCTTCTCACCAAATACCGATACCTATCGCGCCGGCAGCGCTCTCAGCATTCCATATGTTCAGCGCGGGTTCGAGAACGACAGGCTAGCTGCGCAGGGCAAGACGTATGTGCCTGACGCCAACCAAGGCATGGCACGCTCGCCGCAAGGCTACGACGCCTACGTGCAGCAGCGCCAAGGGCAAAGGCCACAGCAAATGGCTCAGCAGCCACAATACAGGTCACAGCCGCAGCCACAACCTCAATACCGGCCGCAGCTTCCGCCAGTCGTATCAGCGACACAGAGACGCCCAAGACAGCGCCTAGGAAGTACCTTTGGTCGGATCTGAAATAACGCCCTCCGTGGCGTTATGTGAAGGTGTATGGAAACTGCTTCCCCGCCATCCGAGTGGGAGGTTGAGCAGCCAGTAATGGCTCCGCCTTCCGCCGCCGTCCCAAAGCCCCCGGCGTCACATGGGGCTGTCGCTGTCATGATCCAGGTTGGGGCCAAGGTCCCGCTGCCTGAGTCTGAGGCGCCCGCCCCCGCTCCCAGCCGCCTCCGCGGCTGGGCACTCAGCAAGCTCAAGGCGCTGGTGAAGCGCCTGGAGCCATGAAGCTGAGCATGGCCCTGGCCCGTGTAAGACGCTTGGAGAAGGAAGACGGCTGGCAACGCCGTCAACCGATCCCAGGCCTCTTGCCCGAGGATAACAGGGCGCGGGAGATCAACGACATCCTGCGCCAGCGCCGCACTCGGCGGATGCTGGACAAGATGATCCGCGAGGCCCCAGACGGCGGTATCAATCCCAGGTGAGAGACTGGGACGCTGGGGTGAGAGGCCCCTACCCCTTCGGCCAACAACGCACGGGCGTGAGGCAGCAGATTATGAGTGATACACTCACCCAGCAAGACGAGCAGCTGGCCAAATTGCTCCAAGAGGCTGAGGACTTCCCGACTGACGTTCGTCAGGGTGTGGAGTCCGAGGACTTGATGAACTGGGCGCTGCGTCTCGAAGAGGCAGCCTCAGGAGTCGAGTCTCCTCTTGCCGACGCCGCCCGGGAAAAGGCGGCTTGGTTCCGTGCCAAGCACGATAGGCTGATGGCCTATCTGCATGGCTGAGCCAGTTCGTGCGGACCACACCGCGGTAACAAAGGAACACATGAGCGCTTGCTCTAAAGCCGACCAGGACGGCTCAAAAACCTGGCCATGCCTGAGGTGCAGGCACAGCGAGTCGGAGCATGCTGAGAGGCTCTCCGATGACTTTGGTCCCTGCGTGCGCGGGGTCAAATGTCGGCTGGGTATTCCGCACGGACCGGGGTTCGCAAACCCGGAGCTGCTGTGGTATACCAGTGAGATTCATCCTTGCCCTCGTTACGAGGTCGACTGGTGAATCCACCCCGTCACCTGGGACAGTGGTGAGAGCACGAGGGCTCCTCGACGATCTCTTGTCAGAGAAACCAAAACGCATCAAAACATGAAAACGTACATAACATTGATACTGTTGTTCATCACGTCCATCGCCTCCATCGCCTCGGCTCAGCTGAGGCCTCAGACTCCGTCCCGCCTTGATCCACCATCTCTCAACAGGGATGCCCCCGCTGCCGACGAGGCCGCGCTCAGGGCATTCGTTGTTGGAACTTGGGAGGCGCAAGGATCTCGCGGCTGGAAAGGAAAGATGGTCTTTCAGGCCGACGGCAAGATCGCGAGTGGCGGCATCTGGACGGTGCGCGGCACGCGGCTGATCTGTGATTATGGCGGCGGGAAAAAGGACGTTTACAAGCTGCCGGCAAAAGACGGGGTCATCGAGGGCCAAAGCTTTCGAGGCACAACGTTGAAGGCCGTCAAGGTAGGTTACGTCCCGCCGGCTCCCAAGGCCGAGTGACACACTCCCGGACGCCGCCGGGTTACCAAACAGTCAGGGCCGGTCGCTGGCCCCCAACTTTCGCGTCGAGGCCCAGGGCCTCCGCCAACAATCCGCCGAAAGGCAGTGATGACGAAAGTCGGCCCGTGGCAGGGATTCGAACTCTGCTGCGGGCATCCCACTCTGGGAAGTCACTGCTCTACGCACCAACCCCTAGTCCAGGGTGCCCTTTAGAAAGGCGACGGACTATCACTGCTATGAAAATTGAACGAATCGAATATGCTGACAGCAACGACAGCACGGCCGTTACTCACAAGATCCACTTGTCCGACGGCCAAGTGCTGAGCGTATGGAGCGGGCAGCCATGCTATACATGTTTAGATACAGCCGAAGGCGCTGTGGAGGGCGCCTACCTCCTGAACGTCGTCGATCAGCTCGATAACAAGGGCGAGTCATACAAGCATTACTTGTTCGGCGAGCCCAAGCCATTGGCCGAGGTGGCCTTCAATCTGGAAGCCGACGGTGACTCACTCGTCGGGTTTATGAAGGACGCCACGGCGGATGCCCCGCTTGCGGTACGTCACGATGGCACAGTCTGGGCGTTCGCGGACCGCGGCGGTGTTGTTGACAGGGTGTTCTACCGCCGCGCTGCATGACCCGCCCCGGACGACACCGGGTTACCAAACAGTCAGGGCCGGTCGCTGGCCCCCAACTTTCGGCGGAACCGGCCCGCCGTCTTCGGTCCCCTGTGGGATCGGAATCCACGCCCACCGGCTGGCAGAGTCGTGGGCGCAGGAAAGCCGCAGTCGCGCTAGGGTCGCCGCGCAATGTCCGTGGTTGACTGCACATACCACGGCATCTCAGCGGGGGTCGACACCCGCGAGCCCCTACTTTATGCCAACCATAAACTGGCGGTGGCAGCCCGCCATGAACACCTGCCCTGGCGGAAGCGAGCCAGAAGCATGCGCCGCATGCCCACAACGTAGCCACCCTTGAGCCAGGGCCCAAAGCTCCCGCCATTCGTGGCGGCAAATACCTGGGAGCCCGCAGGAAGCGGGATAGAATCCGAGAAAGCTGATAAGGTCGTCGCCAGCCCCAGCCTGCAGGTTCGAGTCCTGCCCCAGGTTCCACTTTCAGCGTCGAGGCCCAGGGCTTCCGCATCAGTCTATGCCAACGATACGAAGAGCGGCAACCCGCCGCAATCGGATGATGGCGATCATGATGGGGGCCGCCGCCTCCACCTGGCTCTGTGTGCCTTCGGGCGCCATGGCCCTGGCGATCGCCTTTGCCATGCTGACTCTGGGTGCCGGCCTTGCGGCCGCCGGAGCTCAGCTGCGCATCATCCAGCTCAGCCGCCGCTGAGCGATCCCCGGACGCCGCCGGGTCACCAAACAGTCAGGGCCGGTCGCTGGCCCGCCACTCTATGGCACAAAACCACAACCCGTTCAGAGTCAGAACGGAGTTTGACACGCTGTGCGTGTGGTTCGTGATCAATCGCCGCCCTTCCAGGCGGTATTGCACGCGGACCTTCCGCACGAAAGACGGGGCGCTTGGACTCGAGCGCCAAACCGGTCACAGCAAGATCGCGACGGCCCCCAGGTCCGCGATCATCGACCCGGTGATCCTCATCCAAAAAATTGCATGAGGCATCCCGGACCCTCCGGGTTACCAAGGGCTTCAGGGGTCCGTGCCCCGCCACTTTGAGTTGACCCTGACGCGTGATCGTGGCAGGGTCAGTTCGCAACGGGCGCGTTCTGGTTTCGACAGGACCATGGAAGCCCTCGTAGCACCCCGCGGTTGATCAGCTGGCCGCGTAACAAGCCGATCAAAAACAATAACTGCCAACGATATGGCACCCACCGTCGCTGAAGCCGACGCCATCCTTGCTGCCCACGGCTACGTGGACCGCGAGCTGGCCGCCGCCTAAGCGACGGTCCATCCTGGGCGCACGCCCCCAGGATGGTCTGTAATCCGGCGTGATAGTCCTCAGGTAGAAACCTGGGTGGGGCGCTGCCGAAAGGCGGGCTGGGTTGCCGACCGAGATCGGCGCGACTCCGGTGGATCCGGATAGGCGGCCTGCAGCCGATAACCGCAGGCTATGGGTGTAGAAGCGAGAGTGGAAGTAGTCTTGGACAGGGGTTCGACTCCCCTCGCGTCCACCACTTTCAGAACAGCAGGCCTTGCATGCCAGACCTGAAAGGGGCACGAACCCCGACATGCTGGTGGAGGGCGTCCACTAAACCGGATGCCCCTGAGGCGCGGAGGTCCACCAGGGCCTCCGCGCTGACCGCCCTTTTTTGCTGACTCATGGTCATCGGCAGGCTATAACCTCGGTATGAGATCGCGCTATTTACAAGCTGCCCTGCTTAAAGCTGCAGCTGAGCTATCGGCTAAAGATATGAGCGCTTTGCTTGCCGATCGTCCCAATATCCTTTCTGAATATTTATTGCTTCCTTCCGCCGATAGACGCGCTGGGCGCGCTCGTGCAGCTGTCGAGGCTACGGGAGGAGATCCGAGCTTGCTGATCAAGTATCCACAACTGGCTAACTTGCTATACGGAGGAGGCGCCACACTGGCAGGTGGAGGGCTAGGAGCGTTGCTGGGTGGCGCTGTTGGTGGAGTTGCCACAGTCCCGGCCGGAGGAGTTGGCTCAGCTCCTGGAGCTTTATTTGGCGCGGCTGCAGGTGCAGGACTTGGCGCAACGGTTGGCACAGTTTACACAGCTTTCAAAAGACGAAAGATGATTGATGAGCTCGAGAAATCTTTAGCCGGAAGATCTGCAGATGCGTCGAAAGTGGTCCCTACATACATCGCACCGCACTGGCTAACGCGTGGCGTGCATATGCAAGGCCGGGCAGACGTCAAGGACGTGCTTGAGAGGAAGGGAATCAAGCAGCCAGAAAACCCGCTCATGACGGCCGGCGCCATAGGGTCCTTGATTCCATATGTCGGGCCGCTGGCTGCGCTCGGTTACATGGGAGGGTCGGTCGCTCTTTCGGACAATGCCTGGGACAGGCTGAAGAGGTGATCTTTTTTGCTGACTCTGGGCGGGTCTGAGGGTATAAACCCCTCATGAGATCGCGCCACCTCCACGCCGCCCTGTTAAAGTCTGCCTTCGAGATGCACCCCTACAGCCCGGGTGAAATGGCTGGTTACGGCGGCCTGGCTGGTGGCCTGCTTGGTGCCGGCACCGGTGCGCTGACCGGGCTGATCGGTACCGAGTCGGGGAGCCCTGAGCGCCGTAAGGCTATGGCCAGGCGCGCCCTGATCGGCCTCCTGGCCGGCGGCGGCATCGGCGCTGCTACGGGCGGTATTGCTTCGGCGAATGCACGCGGGAATATGCTTGATACCTTTGACCAGAAAGCCATGGAGAGCGCTGAGTTTAATCCGCTTAAATTACTCATCGTGCAGCAGCTTGCACAACAAACGGATAAAGCACCGTTCCAGCGGGTTTTAGAAAATCCTGAGATGCTTGACGTGCCTGTAGCCAAAAAGACCCACGATATGATCTCGCAGGCTTTGAAAGAAACCAAGATGTCTCCGATGTCTACCGGACGAATTTTGGTCGGACAAAACCCGCTCCTCCTGCATTCTGGAATGAATAAGGAGCTTATGGATAGTTTTAACAAGACACCCACAAACGTCAACGCTGAGAAGGGTGACGTTAATGCGGCTTGGAACGTGATCAAATCGCTTGGTCTGGTCCCGAACGCCAAGAAATAATCCTCTTGCCTTGTTCTCGGCTCCTGCTCAGTCTGGAGCCGCATGAATGAGAAGGTGTTTCAGAATGCACTTTTTGACGACCGTGTTCGTCGGGGTGTCAAGCTGATGTGTCCCAACTACACGCCCAAGCGGTGGTGGGAGTGCGACTTGTTTACGGTCACTGAGGCCGGTTACAGCACGGAATATGAGATCAAGCTGACCAAGTATGATTTCATGAAGGACGCGGCGAAGAGCGACAACTCTTACGACGCGCGAAGAGCCCGCAGGAGCGGTCGCGAAATGCCCGGGAAGCACGAGCTGTTGGCGGCCCGCAGCGAACGCTGCCCGAATCGCTTCTTCTACGTTGTCCCAGATGGCATGCTGACGGAAGCAGAAGTCCCGGAATGGGCGGGCCTAATCACGATCGAGAATTATCATGGTCGATGGAGGCCGTCGACTTTGAAAGAAGCGCCGCGTCTGCATAAGACCAAGATCAGCGAGGAGCAGCTCAAGCACTTGCATTCCGTTTTCTACTATCGCTATTGGAATCTCCGGCAACGCGTGTGGCCGGCTTCAAATTATCACAAACCCGTAACCCAGGAGGACATTCAGGAATCCGTATGAGCTGGACAGCTGTTACTTTTGTCACGCCAGAATACGAACATTACACTTCGGCCTGGAAAGAGCATATCAGGGCACTAGGAGGCACCGCAGTCCTGGTCCGTATGCCATCGCTTCGCGACTGGGCGAAGAACTGCGGGCAAAAGCCAGAGGCGATTATCCGGGCTTTCACCCAGATCAATACCTCTTGGTTTTTGTATATGGACGTCGATGTCAAGCTGCTGGAAGTCCCGCAGCTTCCAGGAGTACGCCGATGGGATGTCGGGATCACGGACAACCTGGTGACCACTCACAAGAATCGGATCTCTGCCGCAACCATCCTGTTCAACCGGACTGCGGGCTCGAAAAAGTTTTTGATGGAGTGGCGCCGGCGCTGCCAAAAGCAACCGGGAATCGATCACTCTCATCTGACGCATACCATCGACGTCGCCAAGCGAGGTCAACTGTGCGACGTCCTTAATGTCGGAGCCGCCATAAAGTGGGTTCCGAACGGACTACGTACTGAAGCCCCTGAAGAGGCTATCGTCACTCCGGTATCCTACACGCCAGTGAAACTGAAGGCTCAGACCATCGTAGCGATGGCCACATTTCCACCGCGGCGAGAAGGCATGCTCAAAGTCGTTCGCGACCTCCTACCGCAGTGCGATAAGATGTATGTCTACATGAACGGTTACACCGAGATTCCGGAAGAAATGCCGAAGGCCGACCACCTGCATTGCCTCCTGGCCGGGCCGGGAACTGGCAACCCCGACAAGGGCAGCCAGGGGAAGTTCCACTGGGCAGGCCTTGATGACGGATACTATCTGACGGTCGACGACGACATCCACTACCCGGAAGGCTATGTCAACTACATGGCGGCTGGCGTAGAGAAATATGGACGCAAATGCATTGTCGGACTTCACGGTGCGCTGTTTCAGCTCGACCCCTCTGGGCGCATCCCACGGGGCATCCTCCAGAGCCGCGCGCGAAGAATCCTGGGTTATACCAAGGGCATTCGGCGTGACCGTGTCGTGCATACGCTCGGGGGAGGGGTTATGGCTTCTTACCCTAAGGCCTTGGGCCTTACGGCTGCTGTATGCACCGGTCCCCTGCATTCGGGAGATGACGAGGACTTGGCATTATGGGCGCAACGCAACCAGGTCGGCATGGTGAGGCTTGCGGGATTTGAGGACTGGGTAAAGCCCAACGACACCGAGTGGATTAAGGATCCGCTACACCGCCGCCCCTCCTTCCAGAAGATGGCCGATGCCAAGATTCGAGGGCATCAGATCTGGAGACTTCACGCTCAAACCATATTCTAATGAACCAACAACCACTACCTGAAGGTCACTGTTTTGAGAAGCTCAAGCTGGGGCCAGCCGAGAGAGCATTCTGCAATAAGATCCTGTCGTCTGATGCCCTGGCCGCCCTGGTCATTGATCGGCTGCAGAATAATCGGTCCTGCTCAGTGATCCGCATGAGTGACGGAGAGCGGGCCTTCATGGCCTACGCCCAGGGAGGCGCGCAGGCCGGATTTATGAGAGATCCTGCGTGGCTCAAACGCTATGGCCTAGAAGGGGTTGACCAAAAGAAAGTGGGAAAGGATCTTCTCCGGGCTGGCATGGAGGCGGATTTCTTGGCCTGTACGATCAGCGGGCTCTTCTGGAATACGTTTATCGTGCACCCTTACTTCCCACGGCGGACGCAGTTCATCGACCAGTTCTATCCTCAGCTGTGGCGCGCCACCGGCCGCGTGGGCGCTGTGCTCCGGTCCGGTCCTTCGCTGGTCCTGCACCGGGAACACGCGACTATTGTCCCGGTGCTGCAGGAGCAATACAAGTTGGCCAACATCGATGGTCGATCGCTGGATTCCTGGAGGGATCACGAGCGCCTGCTCGTAGAGCTCAAGAGCCACCCGGCGAAGCTCGTGCTTGTGAGCGGAGGAGCCTCTGGAAAGTCCTTCTGTGTGGCTTTGGCGAAGACCGCAGGCAAGGTAGTTCTGGACGTAGGCGAGGCCATGCAGGGCTGCTGGGTGGATTCACCGAAGCATGATGCTGCAGGCCGTATCATCCCAGACTTCTGATCCCCATGCCAGTCATCCACCCAGAATTCGCAAACCTCAGGGAGGTGTTTGTAAATTCGTATCCGAAGTCGGGAAGCACTTGGCTGCGCAGGCTGTTGGCCAACACCCTGGGTTGCGCGGTCGGAAACTTCTATGACGACGACCCGCCTCAGTTTCATGGGCCCGTGGACCCAGAGAACAGACTGATCATTCGTAAGCTGCATTATTCTCCGGGCCTGGCGATGCATGCCGGGCTTGAAGCGGAAGTGACGCAGCGGTTGCGAGACGGATACCATGTGTTCCTCCAGCGCGATCCGCGCAGCGTCGCCATTTCATTGTATCACTACAGCAGTAGCATGCGAGGAGGCAGAGACCTGGCTAGTTTCCTGCGCGCCAGGTTCCCGGACTACGTCTCTTGGGTGCGCTTTGGCCTAGAGCGCGCTGACCTAGTTCTAAAATACGAACGGCTGCTGGACCCTGGAAACCGTGTGGTCTATCTCCGGGAAGCCTGCGAGCAGATTGTTGGTAGGTCGGTCGACGCCGCTCTGGTCCAAGGAGCTTTCGATACCCTGGAGTTTGCGAAATTGCAGCAGCAAGATCCCCACTTCTTCTGGAAAGGTAAGGCGGACAGCTGGAAGGAGCACATGAGCCAGGAGCATGGGCGGATTATGCATGACTTGCTTTTTGACTTCATGCTCGAACAAGGGTATGAAAAGGACCTCGCCTGGTGGCAACACCTCCCACTCAAAGCACAACCGATCCCATGCGCGTAATTGTAGCCACCTGTGACAAGTATGACCATCTGCTGCTGGGCTTTGCCCACCAGTTCAATAAGTATTGGGGAGCGCACCAGGACGTGGTGGTGCTGGGATTCCGACAGCCGCCGGACCCTCTTCCCCAGAACTTCTCATTCCACTCTATGGATCCGGTGGAAACAAAGGCATGGACAGCCAACCTCCGCTCCTACTTTCTGCAGCAAGCTGATACGCATTTTGTTTGGCTGCTGGATGACTACTGGCTGGTAAAGCCAATCAACCACGCAATGGTGCGCAAGGTTGAGGATCAAGTGATCCGTGGGGCGGTTAAAGGTGACCTATCTCTCAACACCCAGCATTTCAAGCATTCAGTCGAAGGCGATTGGCTGGTGGCAGATACGGAAGCGCAATACAGAACATCAACGCAGCCAGCCATCTGGAGGCGTCGCTATTTGTTGTCGTTGCTGCAAAAGGATCTCAACCCTTGGGAATACGAACTTCAGAACAGCCCTCGCCTTACCAAACGTGGAAGGATCGTAGGTACCAGGCAACAGATCTTCGACTACGCCAACGTCTACTACAAAGGTGCCCCGCACCACATGATCAACCTGATCTCGGCCGAGGACAAAGCCGAGCTCATGGCAATCGGCGCTTTCAAAGGATTCGACCCGCAACCTCAACTATAGAACCTCACGATGCTCATTCCTCTTTCCAAACTATCTCCGGACCACGCGCTGTCGATTCGGGGGATCATTCATATCGGTGCTCACCACGGTTGGGAGTTCAAGCAATACCAGGAGGCCGGGATCACGAACCTGGTATTTGTCGAGCCACTGCCTTCAAACTTCGAGCAGCTGCAGAAGAACGTGGGGCCAGAGTGCCTGCTTTTCAACACGGCCCTGGGTAATTACGTGGGCGAGGCCGAGATGCACGTGGACACGGCCAACATGGGGCAGTCCAGCTCGATCCTGGAGCCAGGGACACACCTCGATCAGTATCCGCACATCACGTTCGAGACCCGGGTCAAAGTGCCGGTGACCAAGCTGGACCTGCTGCCGTTCAACCGCCCGGACTTCAACATGCTCAACATCGACGTCCAGGGCTACGAGCTGGAGGTTCTAAAGGGCGGCGAGGACACGCTGCGTGGAATTGATGTCCTGTATCTCGAAGTCAGCAGGGTCGAGCTCTACAAGGGCTGTGTGCAGATCGGGGATCTGGATGCCTGGCTGCTGGAGCGCGGATTTGTCCGGACACGGACCGAGTGGATCGGCGGCGGATGGGGAGACGCGCTATACCTGCGGAGCAGGCCTGCAGAGGCTTAGGCCGGAGGGTAGTAGGCCGTAAGCAGATCGTTGTCCTCGATGCCGTTGTCACGGCGGATCTCGGCCCCAGGGAACAACTCCGCCATCTTGGCCGTGAGCCATTCGCGGTCCTCGGCCGAGAACAGGCGCATGTCGTCGATCATCACGGCCCGGACAACGAGCCCGGCGGCCATGGCCTCAGCGATCAGCTCGAGCTCGTCCTTCACCGGGCAGTTCTCCAGCGTCAGATTGCCAGGAGGGTGAGCGTCCAGCCAGAAGGTGACGCTGCGGCCGTCGGTCAGGTGTGGCAGGATTGAAGCCATCTGAGTGTCCGAAGATCCATGATACAGATGGACGTTGGACTTGCCTTTGAACCGGTTCAAGTTGCCTTGAAACTTGCCCAGGTCCAGCTCGATGCTGTGCACCTCTTTGAACCCCAGGTTGAGGGCGAGGAGACATCCTTCTCCGTCGTAGGTGCCGGTTTCAAAGAAGATGTCGGCCGGGTATTTCTCTAAGGTCGGTTTGTATAGTGGCATGGCGATCCGACGCTAGGGCTCGGGCTGGTTTTCTGCAAGCCCAAAAGCCGGTAGCCTTGACATGGTAAGTCATTCTGGGTAAATGGAGCGCGATGAACATATCAATTATCAGCAAGCTCCCATTGAAACGTATCGGAGCTCTTGCCACCCATCCAGAAAACACGCACCTCAGGGCCCTTCATACCATGGCACTCAGCTGCGGGAACGGTTCGCTCTTTGTCGAGTGCGGACAAACCAACGGGGCTGTTACCTACACCATGGCTTGCGCCTTGCAGCATCAGCCAGACTCAAGGCTGCTTGTCCTCGGGCCGGTTGCGGAGCACGTCGCGGAACTTCTCACGACGCTGAAGGTTCTGGACCGGGTATCGAGCATCGAGAGCCTGGACGAGATCAAGGATTGCGCTCCGGATCTCGTGTTTATTGGGGCGCCCGACACCGCCATCGATTCCACGGAGTGGGCCCTGGCCGTCGGCGCTCGAGTGATCTGCCTCTATGATGTGCGCACTACCGAGCGTTACCGTCTGCCTCAATTCAGCGACAACGCCTTGGCTGCCGCGGACCTGAAGCAAGCCGAGGGGCGCACCTGGAACGAACTGAGCAACGCCATCTCGTTCGAGCAGGCGCGCCGCGGCATGCTGGTGTCCGAAGTCAAAAAGTGGGACAGGTCGAGAAAAGCGGCCAGTCGTCCGCTTCCGACCAAGAAGCCGGTAGCGGTCAAACCTCAGAAGGAGGAGGTGACGATTGAGATCTGCCCGCCGGCGGTCGAAGTTATGACTGCCGCTGAGGAGCCGGCGCGCGACACCCCACCTCCCGCCCAGGAGGAGGAAGCCCCTGCTACCGAAAACAAGGAGCCTCAGGCCTCTGAAACCCAAAAGAACTCGAAGAAAAAGGGCGCGAAGTTCAAGAAGAAGGGCAAGAGTTCCTGATTGTAAGTTCCGCCCCACCCATGTAGAGTCCTGTTCATGGCCGTTACGCTTCCCAAGCTCAGGTTCTGGATCGCAGACCGCTCCCCCAGTGACAACCTGTTGCTGGGGGATCTTGAATTTTCAGACGATGAGCTGTCTGCCGGCCTCGAACATGCGGCCCGGGAGTTCAATTCAATCCCGCCCGTGGCCTGGCGAGTTCGCCCGGGTGCGTTGCCGGACGACACAAACCTGTTCTACGAGGCGGCGGCCGAGATGCTCTACAAGCAGCGGCTACACAAATTGCTCAGGAACCAGCTCAAGTATCAGGCCGGCAACGTCCAGGTCGATGATATCGGACCGAAGATCGAGGGCCTGAAGCAGCTGATTCAGATGGTCAGTGGATGGCGGGCGACCGCTCAGTCCATCAAGTTGAAGAACGACACCGCACGCTACTTTAACCGCCTCGCTTGAACCATGAACCTTCCGCAACTTAATACCCTGACCCGCGATCCCAAGATCAATGATTATCTCATTGCTCGGCGAGAGATGGAGATGGCCAAGAAGAAGAACAAGAGTCGAGCTTTGCCGTTATGGATGGGCGGATTGGCGGGCACCGGAGCCGGCCTGATCTGGGCCGGTAACAAATTCATGACTCCCGAGGATCGTCAGAAGTTTGACAACTTGCTGGCTTTGAGCACGAGGATGGATCCGGATAAAACCAGTTTAACCTCGGCCGAACCGAGCAAAGACTTCCAAGGCTCTGCTCAGTTGTTCTACGACTACGTCGACCGCGCCTCGCAAGCCGCGGGCGGAAAGGTCTATGGTATGACGGCCCCGGATTTCATCGAGGCTGTTCGGAAGAGCCCGATCATGCGGGACACCAAATTCGACATGGCCAAAGCATCGCCCTGGGACAACATGATGTCCGAAGATCATTACCAGGATTTCGCTGCCGGTCCTTTGGCCGCCTACATGCATCAGCTTCAGAAACATGACGAAGCCATCGGTAGCGATTGGGGAGGCAGTCGCGGCGCCGGTCGGATCTATCTTGGAGAAAACGTCGACACCCCTAGAGCCAAGGCGATCGCCGACGCGATCAAGCTCATGGATAAGGTGCCGTATGCTAAAGATATACGGATGAATCTGCTCACGAAAGCGAAAGAGTCGATCTCCGAAAAAGGACCGCTCGAGGCCCCGCGATACCCGGAAATCGGGCCCGAGTCTACGCCAGAATCCCTAGGCTCTCTGGCTGATTACTTTGTGCGTCGCAGCAGCGGAAAAGCTGACACCTATCACGAGTTCATGGATAAAATGAACAACCGGATGGGGGACTTTTTGGTCCAGGAGAAGGTTATCACGCCGGAGGAAAAGGGACTGGATATGCGGGAAATTTCCAAGCGTCTTCCACACGGACAAGAGATGGACCTTCTGCGTAAGTTTAGAGGCTGGGTCGGAAACAACGACAAAGAGCTCGATAAGCTGCTGGGCAGGGTAGAGCCGCTCATGGCGTCTGGCATGGCAGGGCCTGCCCGCCTTTACAGCACCGCGGGTACTGTCGCGACGAAGGCATTTCAAGATCTACCTCGGGCACTTGGAGCCGCGGCTCTTCTGGCGTCTGCCGGACTCGGGGGAGCTTGGTTGTGGCGGAAGATGCGCGAGAAAAAGAAGAAGCAGGAGCTCAACGCGAAGAAGCGTATTGCCGAAGAGAGGATCGCGCAGATGCCAAAGGCCGCCTCTGCTTATCCCGGCATGCCGCGCAGGAGACTGACCCCGCACGATATGATGGAGATTGCCAGAGGGCAGGATCAGTGGATGCCAAAGATTCTTGATACGCCGGGTGACTCGCCAGCCGTCAACCTCGCCTCACCGTCCAAGCAATCCCTGCTTTGGGGTGTGGGCCTCGGCGCTCCAGTTGCGCTGTCGGCTGCCGCCAACTCGGGCTCGGCCTTGGCCGGCTTGGGAGCTGGAACTGCCGTAGGAGGGGTCGCTGCGCTGATCGCTTACCTGGCGCGCCAAAAATCGAACGCCGACATCCTGAACGCCATGCAGGGGCTTCACAGCGATTCCACGATGAGCGACCTGGCCAATGACCCATACTTGAGGGCACGTATGCTCCTGATGCAGGAAGCTGCCGCGCGCTCGGCATACTAATTTTGGCCATGCGAAACAGCCAACTACTGAAGATCTCGACGACGGTTGGCAGCAACATGACTGCTGCAATCCCGCCCGAAATACGGCAGCGGCTGATGCAGCACGAGGGCGGCTACAAGAAGGTGACCAGGGACTCCGGCGGTGTCACTCGGGGAGGGGTGGCCGCATCCAGCGGTGTTCCCGCCTCCAAGATCAAGAACATGGGGCAGGCGGACATTGATAAGCATTGGGATCAGATCTGGCAGCGTTCCGGCGCCCATATCAAGGATCCGGTGGCCGCCGAATATGCGCTCAACATGGCCGGGAACGCCGGGGATCCATACTTCGCGCAGACCATGCAGCGGATCCTCAATAAGCTGCAGCCCAACGAACCCGCATTGCCCGGCAACTACAATTTTGGCCCTCAGACTCAGGCCAGGTTGGCGGCCCTGCAGGATCACGCGGCACTACGGCAACCGTTGATGGATGCCATGGAGAAAAGGCATCAGGACCTGGTAGCGTCCGGTAAGAAGAAGTATGTGGCCAACGCGTCCGGATGGGCAGCGCGTGACTCTGAGTTGCGCAAGCTCATGGCGCAGCCGGCGGCACCGGTGCTGGTCAAGGGCAAGCCGCCGGCTGGCGCTGTCATTGTCCCGCAAAAGCCATCAATGGTGCAGCAGCCCAATCCTCCAAAGACTCCAAGAGTGCTGACACCTCCTCCGCGTATTTCAGCTCCGAGCCATGAGTTTCCGACGCTGAGTGGACCTCCTTCTATTTTCAAGGCCTCCCGAGCCCTGACCAAGTTGGCAGACGGTGCGCCGTCACTGGCCCGCAGTGTCGTTGTAGGCACTGCCGGATCTGTCCCTGGTGCCGGAGCCGGACTGCTGGCTTCGTTGGGGCTGGAGCGGCTGCTGAAGATCCAGGACCCCGGCCAGGCTGAGCTGCTTCGGATGATCTTGGCAAGCGCCGGAGGCGCCACTGGGAGCGCCGTGCTGCGCGAGCTTGACGGGCAGTTTGATTCAGAACGGTGGGGCGCCAAAGGGGAGAAGCTCGACGAGAAGCACAAGCACCCGATCAAGCGGCTGAAGCGGGTGGTCGAGGTGAGTGCCGGACTTCCTGTTTCGAAGATTGCGGCCGCCGCCAACTTCCTGGCGATCTACAAGCAGGCCATCGTTGAAAAGGTCGGCGACAAGTGGGTGCTCTGGACCAAGGACAAAAGCCGCAGGCTCGGCACGCACGACACGGCTCAGGAGGCCTACAAGCAGGAGTATGCGATTCAGAAGAGCCAGGAGAAGGCGGCCAGTCGCTCGATCGCCGACCGCCTGACCAGACTCTACGAGCGCCGCGGTGAGTGCCATACTTGCAAGAAGCCGAATCTGCCGGAGAACATGAAATGCACGTGCGCTGACAAGGCAGCAACCGATACCTGTTCAAAGTGCGGGGCGAGCGGAGACGGGGCGTATTATGACCGCCGTGATTTCTGTCCTGATTGCGCGCAGGAGAAATCCGCGGCCCAGATGGTCAGGAAGGAACGCCAGGTGATCGAATACGATGACCACTGCCCGCACTGCGATCACAAGTTCACGGAGAAAGGGTATCCCCGCCCCGACTTCTCGAAACTCCCGGAAGACGAGAAGGAGCGCAGCCGCATGATTATGGACGGTGAGGTCGACGAGCTTTGCCCCAACTGCAAGGGCATTGTCGACCAGCGTGAATCCAGTGATGAGGCTATCGAGAACGCTCGTAAGTCCTGGGGAGATGAGGCAGCTGACAGCATGATCAAGCGCCGTGAGAATCAGCGCAAGCGGATCGCGGCGCGCACCTCTAAGCAGGCGGTGATCATCAATCATCTGATACCTACGCTCAAATCCTCGATCGATCCGGGGACCTTGGCCGACATGAAGGCCATTCTGGCGTCCCGCCCAAAGCCGCCCGCGGCAGAGCCAATGCCGATCCGCTCGGTGCAAACGGGCGAACTGCTTGGGCACGGCACGTTCCAAGAGTTCTGCAACGGAACTTGGAGCAAGGAAGCCTCGGTAAAGTCAGACGTCCAGAGGGCAATGACCGAGGCTGGCATCCCACGTGACGCCTATTTCTTCGTCGGCCCAAACGGGAAGGCTACGGCGTTCCTGGGGGACTGGCATGACAAGTCCGTCGGTGATGCAATGAACAAGATCGGTCGCAAGTATTTCTCGAACTACGAGGAGCCCGGCGACTCCGAGATCGGGCGCCCTGACTGGGCCACCAGCGAAGTGTTCTCCAAGGCCACTCCTCTGCAAGTTCTCGAACGTCTACCGCACGACTGCAAAGAGATTACCTACCAGTGCTGCGGGAAGGTAACCCGCTGCTGCAAGGACCTCGTATGGGATGAGAAGGCGCAGGAGAAGCACACACCCAAAGAACAGATTACGCGGGCGCGCTGCAAGAGCTGTGAGACTGCAGCACAGGAACGGGCGGACGGCTGCCTGCCGGACAAAGAGGCCGCGGATCAGATGGAGCCATGGATCGGCTTTGACCTCGACGGAACCTTGGCCAAGAAGCAAAAACCATTCAACCCGGATTCGATCGGTGATCCTATCGCGCCCATGATCGAGATCCTCAAGAGTCATCTGAAGGCCGGTGACGAATGCCGAATTTTTACGGCCAGGGCCGCTGGCAGTTCGCCGGACAAGCTGATCCACGATTGGCTCAAGGAGCAGGGTATTCCCCAGCTGAAAGTCACGAACATCAAGGATCCGGGGATGAAGCTGCTCTACGATGACCGCGCTGTCTCTGTGGAATCGGACACCGGCAAGACGAAAGTCGCTGGCGTTGCGGAGCTGCTGACTGCTGCGCGCAAGGCGACCAACATCAGTCCGACACCAGCACAGATCGAGGCCGAAAACTACGCCAAGGGCGAGCTCAAGGTCCGGGGCCTCGTGATCAAGCTCGAGAACCCCAAGGGTAGCATCCGTCGCGGCACCGACAAGAATGGGAAGTCCTGGGAGCAGAAGATGGCCTGGGACTACGGCTACTTCAAGCGGGTCGATGCGGTCGACGGTGACAAGCTGGACGTGTTCATCGGCCCCGATCCGGAGAAAGGAAAGATCTGGGTAATCGACCAGGTACTCGATGGCAAGTATGACGAGAGCAAGGTCATGCTGGGCTTTGAGACGGAGGAGGCCGCGCGCGAAGGCTACCTGGCCAATTATGAGAAGGGCTGGAAAGGCCTGGGCCATATCCGGGAGCTGAGCGACGAGAAGTTCAGGGAGTGGATCAAGGGCGGGCAGACGACCATGGGCAAGAACGCGTTCATCGCGGCGACCATGGGGCTAGTCAATGTCTGAGCTTGCCGGGACAGGCCGGATCGCCTACAGTCCAGAGCATGCCTCAGCCGTCAATCCTTTCCCTCATTGTTCCCGGGCTCACTAAGTCAGCGGCTTCCAGAGAGGAGCTTATTGCCCGTGGTAGCTGCTGCGGCGAGAAATGCAGGTCCTGCCCGTATGACCCTAAGCATGTGAAAGGGTCGACCAAGATCAGGCCGCGCGAAGAGGACGAGATTAAGCCAGACGAAGCCGTGGCCTCCTTGGGCCCCGTCACTGCTCCTGCCGGTGTGCCTGGCTCCGCACTTTTGAAAGGTGCCATGCTCAAAGTGGCGAGGCCGAACGACGAGTTTATCCCTGACCCCAATGGCGCTAGGAACGAAGACGGAAGCATTCAGTATGTAGAAAATCCGGATTACAATCCGGCGTTTGATTCTTATGGAAATGAGAGAGAAGCCCCAGGATTTTTTGAGCGCCGTAATGAGTGGGGAAAAGATATCGCAAACGCCGCGAATAAGACAGTCAACTTTGGCGGTGATGTCGGAAGGTTTTACGGTGACATTCAGGCTTGGCGTAATCCGGCGAGACTGCCGATTGAATTGATGCAAGGCATCTTCAATGGCGGAACAGACCTGCTGATGAATAAGGATTACTACTGGAACAAAATGACCGGTAAGTATCAGAATCTTCCGCGTCAAAATCAACTCAAGCCATACTTCCATCAGCAGGCTCCAGGGCAGCATTGGGAGATGCCAAAAAAGTGGATCCCCGGTGACAACTTTTTTTCGAATGCGGCTAATGCTGCGATCAGCCCTTTTACGGGCTTCGCTAATTCAATGATCAATATTCCACATGATCTTGTTGCGACTGGACGTAGGCTTGCGGATCCTCAGCAGGGGCAGCAGAACACGTTCTCCGATACCGGACGCTGGACCACTGACCCCACAGCGCCGTATGAGCTGAGGCCTGAATACAAGCCAAACAGGCAGACCTTCAACCGAGGCGAGTATGCGCCTGGGCAGTTTGTGCCGAACAGTCACGACCAACCGTTGTCGCCACAAGACCGCCAAAAGGCCGATGAGTTTTTTGAGAAAGTAAGGAACGCCGGACAACAGAGGCAGCAGGCGGCTCCGGCAACTCAACCACTGGCAGCACCTACGAAGCCGGGTAACCCTCAGGTCAATCCAGTGAAGCCAATTTCGCCGCCCAAACCGGTGGCCGTGAATCCTTCTGTCAGTCCTCTGAAGAAGGTCAGCAGTACTGCCAAGACTCCGTTCCTTACGAGCATGGTGGACGCCTTCAAACCATTCGAAGGCCGCGGGCTTGATCTCAGGGCACCGGCGTATGCAGGTGGCCAGGGTAATTTCTTCAAGCGCCTGCTCCTCGGAGATTATGGAGCTCCTGCCCCAACGCCTGGCCTGATTCCGGCGACTGCCAATGTAGCGTCTTTTCCGGTGACCGGATTGATTGGTCCGCTCGTAAGCCGATTTGTAACGCCGGCCATCGGAGCAACCGTGGACAAGCTGCGGGGCAATAATCCCAGCTGGTTCAACGCCTACCACACGTATGGCGCTCCCTGGCAAACTCCCATCGGTCAGCGCACCCTCGGAGAGGACGCCTTCCCAGTGCCAGCTCCGCCGGCGCCAGACGCCAGTGCTACTCGCCATGCGTGGTATGAAGTCACGGCGCCATGGCGCGGAATTTACAACCAAGTAGTCAACCAAGCACGCCTCGCAACTCGTAACCAGTGATTCCGGTTTCGAAATTCGATATCGCCCCGGCGTATGGCCTGTATCAAGCCGCCCTGATCTGGAAGCTGGCAGCAGGCGTGCACGGTGATGTCTATTTCTACCGGTCTGAATCGGGGCTGCCTGGTACCTGGACATTGTTGAACCCAGATACGCCAATGGCGGGCGATGAGGGAGAGTATCTGGACATGACTCCAGTCTCTCAAGACTTCGTGTTCGTTCACTACCGGGCTATCGTTGATCCAGGTGGCCCGCCCGATACCTGGCTGAAGGGGCCCGCCATCACCGTAAAGGACCCTTACGGAAGGCGAGAATATCTGATCGCAAAGGAGATCCTGAGACGCGAATACCTGCACATGTCGGTTGGCCGTAATGGGCTGCAGATGTTCCACTTCGTTCCTAAGGAAAAAGGGGATCCCGCAGCCGCCACCGACCCGGAGACTGGTCAGATCAAAGGCCCAGGATGTCCTGACGATCCAGAGCAGGGATACACCACACAATTTGTTGGGGGCTTCTACCCTCCAGTTCAGAGCTGGGCCATGATCATGGCTATGGAGGATGAGGATCATAAGCCGCGCGAGGATGCGATGGGTCAGGATCCAGAAGCCCACGTCGTTTTGCGATTGCTGGCTTTTCCCAAGCCAGCGAGAGGGCATATGATCGTGTTTCCTAAGACTGACCGCCGCTATGCGATTGCTGACCCGATCAAGCCATATTGTCTACAGGGTAATTTGCCTCTGATCTGGGAATGCAAAGCGCTGAGTTTGGACTATCCGGATCCACGCTATCGTATTCCAGTGCCTGAGCTGTTGCCAGAGCCAGCTGTCATCCTGTAAAACTTCGTTGATAGGCAACCACAACCACGACGTCCCATGGCCACACAACCAGTAAAAAAAGATCCGATCATCGAGCAGATGTCGCTGCTCAAGCTGCTGCTTGGTGTCATCATTGGCGGAATCACCATGTGGTGGACGCTACATGACCGCATTGCCAACCAGGTAGAGGAAGAAGTAACCGAGCGCGTGAATACTGCTACCAGGCTTGCCAGAATCGATGAGCGGTTGAAGGCGGCTGAAGAGCGCCAGACCAAATACGACGAATGGCAGCGCACACATACGGACCGGCTTAACGCCGTATTCCAGCTTATCGGTAAACAGCGCTCCGAAGAGGCACTCGAGGCCCTGAAAGCTTCAAGCGGAAAAAGTGAGCGGTGACCCTCCAACCTTTCCAGGCTGGCTGGCCCTGCTGATACTGGCCTTGTTCAGTGCGCTCATGACCTTTCTGGCCATAGCCTGCTTCCGGGCTTTAGAATGGATGTTCGGACAGGGTCAAATTTAAGTGATTGCCTAAGTTTCCGCAATATCATACAGTCGTATCAACAACCCAGGAAACGTGAAAAGACTACTTGGCCTACTCGCGATGACTGTAGCACTCACCCAGTGCTCCCGGGATGTTGTCCTGACTCCGCCGATTGCTGCCCACGCGACGGTGGTTGCTGAGTCCACTCACCAGACTGCGAACTCTGCAAATCAGGTAGTCAATCATTCGGTTGCGGTTAACTCCCAGATCACCAACTTGAAGCAAGAGGTTGAAAAGGGACGGCTCGAGGCCGAGCGACTCAAGAAGATTGGCGCGGCCACCAAGGCCGAGCTCGAGGCGAATGCCGCGCGTTGGACTCAGGTCGCTACGCGCAATCAAATCTTGGAAGATACCAACAAGCAGCTTTTGGAAGATGCCCAGGCAACAAAGGCCTACGCCGATCGCGCGGCGGCCGAGGCAGAGAAACTGCGCCAGGAGGCGGACAAGAAGGATCAAGACGTGCAGAAGCTACAGAATGTCATCGCTAAGCAGGCGACTGACGTTGCCCTCGGCCGTGCCGTGCGGCGCGCCTTCTGGTCCATTGTTATCATTTCCGTCATCGTTCTGGTCCTGTTCATCCTTATCAAATTCACGAGCCTCGGTGCCCGTATAGCTGCGCGACTTCCATGAATCCCCCAGCACGAAATGGCGCTACCGACACAGGACCCGGAAGACGGGGACGGCTTGAGTGAGCTGCTTCTTGCGCTGCTCACTGCCGCAGCACTCCTGTATGCGATTCTCCAATACACACAAACACACCCCTGATTATGTCAATGATCCAAACCATCAAAACCAATATCCGCGACATTAGCGTCGGCCTCATCGTCGTCGTAGTGGTCGCGGTTCTTGCAGACGTCGTCGAAAAGCTGGCGACCACTGTCGAAGGCTTTACCTGGCTCACGAACCTGACCGCGGCCCTGGCCGGCGCCAGCCGGTTCTTCACGGCCAACCTGATCTGCTGGATCGGTCTGGCTGTTGCCTGGCCCGCCATCAACCACTTCTCAAACCACACGTTCAGCGCGACCTGGGCCAAGCTCTCGAACGAGAAGAAGTTCTGGGCCTTCCTGGTCATCGCCTGCGTCATGGGCCTGATGGCTGCCATCTGCGTCTCTGGTATCCAAGTCCGCTGATCCTATGCACCGCGCGCTCTCAGCCTTCCTCGCCTTCCTCCTGCTCACCGTCGGCCGTGCCGACGAGGTGTTCCTGGAATCCGGTGGGCTGAAGCTGTCGCGGGAGGGTT
>JACCDQ011293523.1_pt1 | contig 29121 bp, 35 predicted proteins | sample 7446031 | NCBI WGS metagenome assembly JACCDQ01 (sample SAMN15323442, study PRJNA562643) | freshwater metagenome | isolation source: river surface water | place: USA:Blue River Watershed | collected 2017-08-17 | reverse complement strand
GAAAGAAATTGGTTTGGTAGTTCAGTTGGTTAGAATACCTGCCTGTCACGCAGGGGGTCGCGGGTTCGAGTCCCGTCCAGACCGCAAAACGCTAACGTTAAAGACAAGTCCTATATGGCTGTAGGAAATAGAAAACCCCAAGATGTATCAACTATCTTGGGGTTTTTGCTTTTATAGACTTTTTGATTCGAATTGCTGAGGGGGACGGAATGGGGGACGGATTGATCCTGATTTATAGCATCAATCTTTGGTACTTTACTTCTAAAGTCTCAAGATAGGCTGCTTTCATAACATCCGATAAAAAGGATTGATCGATCCAATGGATGGCTTTTTCTTTGTTTTTTGCGAAGCGCTTGAAAACACCTTCTATTTGTTTTGCATTTAGACCAAGGTCTTCACCGAATTGCTCAAAATTGGCGCGAGTGAGTTTATTTTTCTTTCCACCTAATGTTAAGGCAAGTTCTTCGTTATCCTCCTGATTAGCGATGCGCACATTCAACAAATCATAAGCAGGAGATAAGCTCCAACCCGAATGTGTTTTGATCATGGAGAAATTCTTTAGGTGCATGTCATTATTTCCGGTGATAAAACTAAATAAAGTCAGTTCGAAAAATGACAAGAGATCCAGTAGGGTATTTTCGGAATGCTGTTGCAGTACTTTTCCTATCCTTTCCATTGAACTTTTGTATTTATCAAATGCTTCTATGATTTGAAACATATCAATCATGTGAATCTTTTCTCCATTGCTCGTGCGATCGATTCGTTTAGTAAGGTAGGAAAGTTCCCCTGATCCAAGACGGATCAGACTAGCTTCAACTGCTTTGATACCAAACGATTCTGCTATGCGCATGGTCAAATGTTCGTTTTCTGGCATCTCTGGAAAAACATCAGAAGGCGGCTTGAAAATATAATTCCCGCCTAATGCACCAACAACTGTAAGTCGGTTTGGACCTTCGTTTTTGTCCTTAAATACGGACATAGATAATTTTGGTTGGACACCAGGAACTGCCACACTTCGTTCAACTACTTGTTTGGCCAATGCTGCCATTTCATCCAATGTGTGCGTCATTCTTGGAGCCTCAATGGTACCAAAAAACCGTTTTGCACATTTCTCGTGGAAGTCAGCTGAAATTTCTAAAGGCTGGTAGCAGTACAAACACTTATGCTTCATCGTCTGTAATAATTGGTTCAACACTAACAGCCCCTACACAATTCCGACAGCAAGCAAGCAACAACCCCATGCGATCATTTCTGTTAATCTTCCAGTTTTTAGAGGCGATATCTAACAACCAGCCTTCAGGGATGAGCCCCTCAAAAAACGGAAACAACCGCTTATCTCGATAAGGCACATCTGAAACAGGCATTGAAAAAGTGATGAAGTCACTTGGATATTCCTTCACGTACTCAGCTGCATATCGAAATTCATAATCCCCTTCATTCGTTTCCGTCAGCATTCCGGCAATTTTATCTTGGTAATAAACGCGTGCTTGTCTCATGACTCAGATTCTTTGAGTTCTTTGCTGCTTACGGCAGCCAATTCGTGTCCGAACATTTTAAGCACCAAGTTTACGTTATCCATATTGAGATTGGTTTTCCCTTGTTCAATTTTACGAATAACCGTTAACGCCACTCCAGCGCGTTCGGCAAACGCTTCTTGTGTCAATCCGACTTCTTTTCGGCGTTCTTTAACAAACTCTGCTATACTTCTCATTATATGCTTTTAGATATAATTTTATACAAATATACATTATTATATGCATTTGCATATATTTTCACTGATTTTAATGTATTTATATGCTTTTACATATAATATATAAATAAGCTCAATAGCTCCAGAAAACAAAAAACCCCAAGATGTATCAACTATCTTGGGGTTTTTGCTTTTTAAAATCTTTTCTTCTACTTCACCACCTTCACAAGCTCTAAACCATTTGCGGTTTGAACCTCTAGGAAGTAAATGCCGTTTTGAAGCGTTGCGGTTTCAATTTTAACCGTGTTGCTCGTTGCTTCTTGTCGCAAGACCAACTTACCTTGAGCATCGCGTAGGATGAGGCTTTGGATAGGTGCGTTGGCTGTGATTTCGAGTTCGGTATCAAACGGATTCGGCGCGACTTGGATGCCAGTTGCTGTGTTTTCAGAAATACCTACTGAAGAACCTCCACCTGAAAGCGGATTTGGGCGAAATGCAGCTGCTTGGAAGCAGTCTCCGGGGTGGCGTAGCAAATTGAACATAAGTGAATTGAGAGGAGCCCCTGGTGCGGTAATTTGTTGTTCAAAAACCACTAAACCAGTTGTTACAGAAACTCCAATAATGACATTTGGACCCGTAGGTAACTTGGCCATGCAGTAATACACACCGTTTATGGGGTCAATGGTTGAGCTTCCGTTAATGGAATAAGTAGTGTAAGGTAAAGGCGACTGAGAAACACGTGTGGCAATACCCGTTTGCGGATCAACCTTTCCTAAGTAAAAAACATTTGGAAACTGAGCGTTGGTGCGAATGATGCCATAAATAGTGGTGTCGGCACAATTGTAAGTGTAGTTGTCGAAAAACATGCCGCCTTCCGGATAAGTGATGGTTGGGTTGGAATAAACCAAACCAGTATACAAATCTAAACCAATGATTTTTCCCTGATTAGAGTAGTAATAAACCATTTCATGCGGATTAATCGCACAACCTTGCAGTGCATACATATTCCCGATAGATTGTGGTGAAATTTGCGTCACAACGCCTGTAGCAGGGTTAATAGATGCCAAATACAAATCGGTAGTTGCTTGACCGAGTCCACCACCACTTACGGTGTGTCTGGCAATCCCATAAATAGTAGAATCACTGGTGTTATAGCGGTAGTTGTCAAAATAAGTTTGCTGAATCGGATTCGTAATAGGGTTTTGAGCAATTGGCAAACCAGTTTGCATACTCGTCGCGACAAATGCAGTTTGGGTCTGAAAATAGTAGGTCTGAGAAACTGGATCAAGCGCCGCACCGGTAGCACTAGTTACTGAAGCCAAACTATTTGGACTAATCTGAGTGAAAGTACCAGTATTCACATCGAGCGTCCCGAGATGCGTTGTTCCGGCAGCCACGTTGGTACCAGGACCAGGCACACCCATGAGGCCATATAATAAGTTATTTTGCGCAAAAGCAGACAGTTGTAGGCTGCCAATTAGACACAAGCCGAGTTTTTGTATTGTAGTCATGAGATTTAGTATTAAAGGTTTATTGGTTGATGATTAAGTAGTTAACAACGAAATTAAAAAAATGTTCGGGAGTGTAACCAAACCCAAATATCTGCATTACGCATTGAGGAGCTTCCCCAATTCATTTTATTCCCTAACCCCAAAAACTAAAAGCCATGAAACGCCCTACCCTCGCCACGCGTTACGCAAATGCTAACAAGGCACAAGAAAATCCGTACGGAATCCTGATTGCAGGTTTGTTGTTTGTGATTGTGGTGGTGTTGAGTTTGTGAGGGGGAATGAGCGCTGAATTTTTATTGCTCGTTCGGCTCATACTCATCACTTAATTCTGGCTGATGAGGCACTGCTCTGATGATTTCTACTTCGTGATACTGATAACCACTTGGTGCAGTAGTTTGAATTTTAAAAGACACTTCATCGTTAGGATAACAATACTCGTAAACCGTAAAAACCTTAGACCCTAAAGATGTTTTAGTTTTAGAAAGAAAAGTGACACGGATATCAAAATTCATGAAGGTGGCATACTTTGCTTTATTAAAGATATGACCCGAATATTCTTCTTTCCCTGCAAACCAACGATACGTATGATCATATGATAATGACAAATGATCCAAAGGCTTACTGCGTTCTTTCATCAACAGCTCTTTTTCCAACTTGGCCTGCTGTTGCTCAACCGTGAGTGGTGGCGTTAAGTTTGATTTTTGATGCAGTTTCTGCTCCTCGTTTAACTTTTGTTGCGTTTCTCTTAAGACATTTCTCAATGAATCCGCCTCAGCTTGCTGCTTAGTGACTTCATCAACTTTGGACGTTCCAAAAGAGTAGTAGAAAATCCCTGAAATAGCCAATAGTATTGCAATAGAAATCAAGGCAATGGTAAAGATGTTTTTGTTGTTCATGTTCAAACAAATAGATAATCAGGAACTACTTTTGTTCTTTGCGAAGATACACCCCTTCACCAATAGAGCAGCAACCAAATTCGTCATCCTTAGCTGTGAATTTTTGCACCTTTCCATCTTCTACCCATGCGGTAATCAATTTGTCTTTATGACCATTCGGATGTCCAGAATAATTTCCTTTAGGTGTTTTCTGTAAAGTAACTGTTAATTCCGGATCACATGCACATGTCTCAGATGATTCAAAAGTCACCTCGACAACTAACTCTTTAGCTGTCTGACTCTTGATCTCAATACTTTGATCATAGAATTTACCTTCAAAAGAATGAAAAAACTTTTGAGCAAAGGCGTTGTGGGTGAGGAAAAGTGCAGTAAAAAGGAGGAATTTCATCTGATTCAAATTTCAAGCTAAAATAAGACTATTTGAAATCAAACAAGAAAAATAAATTTTGTAAATGCTTCACCACTCATCCTTCCCTGCTTCGCTTTTTGGACTTTTTACAGTGGTTTCAAGAGAGTTTAAGGTTGTAAGTGTGGCTGCTTTGAACCTGATAAAGCCATCGTTATACATTTTTCGAGCTACCCCATCGACAAAGTAATCATCTAGGTTATAAAGTCTTGCTTGAGTCGCAGGGACACTTACGCCACCGCTATATGAGCCTGGACGAAAGGTATTACCGTCGTCAAATTGTTGCACTCTAATTTTACCATCCTTTACCTGAACGACCATTCGGACATACCAATCCAAAGGCGTTGTGATACCCAAAGATTTTACATAAAACCCAGAGGTTATATATGTAAAAACGAGTTGATCCTGAGTTTCACTTACCAGAACTTCTTTTAGGTTTACAAATGAAACCCCACCCCAATTTTTTATACGTTTGATGAGTTCCTCGCTACTAACCGAATCAACTACAATTACTTTTTGATTGATTAATAATTGCTCTTTATCAGCATATAAACTATCGATTTGAAATTGACTTTTTGCGAAGAACGAGAGAAATAATGTTAAGAATAAAGCGATTTTTTTCATGACTAAAATTTTAAGTTCCAAAAGTCTACGATACCTCCGACAATCCAGGTCAATCAAAAAATTATAAGAAATTCCCCTGACAACTCAGGTCAATAATTTGCACGACCCAAACAAATTGGGGTTATTTGTCCAATAAAATTGATCCGATGCTCAATCAACATAAAATACTAAGGGTACTTCAACTCATCACCTACCTACAAGAAGCACCACACAAAAGTGTTCAACAACTATCAACATTTCTAGACACCACTGAAAGAACGGTATATCGTTATCTCGACCTTTTGAGAGAATGTGGTTTTGACCTACACAAAGATTCTGGTCAACGATTCTTTATTGAGAAGGAAGACAATGACCCAATTAGATTCACGAGTCAAGAAGCACAATTCCTGAAAGAACTTGTTCTCACCACTGGGAAGAAATCAAAACTGAAAGATGCTGTTTTGAGCAAAATCTACATGGGCTCTGAATTACCGATGGTTGCCACTCACCTGCTTAATGCAAAGAACAGTAAAATTGTAGAACGTCTGAGTAAGGCAATGATGAATAAGGAACAGGTAGTGTTGAAGAAATACCAATCCATTAACACCGAAACCATCTCTGATCGTATTGTTGAACCTTTTGGCTTTACGGAGAACTACCAAACGGTTATGGCATATGAACTATCTTCTGAAAAGAATAAAACCTACAACATCGACCGAATTGGATCTGTAGAATACCTCGACTTACCATTCAAGAACGAAGACAAACACGAACAACAGATTCCTGATGTATTCGGCTTCGCCTATTCGGGAAAGAAATATCCAGTCAAGTTAGAACTAAACCTAAAGCAATTTTTGTTGATGAAAGACCAGTATCCACTAGTGTCTCCGTATGTGAAATACAATTCCACACTTGATAAGTATGTGTTGGAGGTGGAAGTGAATGATTTAAGGGTGATTGAGCAGTTTACTACAAAGTAAATTTGATTCAATATCTTTACCCCAATGACCGAACTCGAACTACTCAGAACCAACCATCACTACTATTCGAGCCTCTACCGGCAGCATCGGGTGGTTGTTTTTCAGCATTTGAAGCAGTTCACCAAAGATGAGTCTTATCTCGCCGATTTGTACCAAGATGCTATTATTGTACTCTTTGAAAAGGCGAAAGATCCAGCATTTACCTTGACATGTTCGATTCGTACTTATCTCATTGCCATTTGCCGTAATCAGATTTTCAAGAGGGCAGGAAGAGCTCCAGAAATTGTGAGTATTGAGGGTGAGCGCACCAACTATAATGACTGGTTGACAGATCAGTTGGAAATTGAGCGTCAGAAAAGTCAGTTGGATAAACTAGATACGGTTTTAAAACACTTTGAAAGCATAGCTCAAAAATGCTACGAGTTGCTATATCGTTTCTTCTATATGAAGGAATCATTTAGTCTGATCGCAGCCGTAATGGGCTACACCAACGCTGACAATGCGAAGAATCAGAAGGCGCGTTGCCAGAAGAAATTGCGTGAACTTTATTTGGAAGAAAAATGAGTCAGGAATTAGAGCAAAATCAAATGGACCAATTCGAGCGCCTTATGGAACTCAGCTTTCTCAGAGAAAGACGCAAGCAAATGAAGCTTCGTCTTAAACAGGAAGAAAATTCAATTCAAAGACTAATCCATGCAGATTTAGAACCTACGATTAAGTATCAGATAAAAAGGCAATTAGTTGTTCATGATGACTTCAAATACAGTGAAGCCGAGGCAACATTAGCATCAAGACGCCAAGCCAAAGCTCAAAAAATCAAAAAGATCACAATGTTTAGCATATTGATTATCATTGCTTTAGCTGCTATCATCTACTATTTTTCAAAATAATTTCAATTTCAGGGTTACCTTTTTATAGTTAGGGTATTAAGAGTTAGAAGCTTCTCTTAACTACTCACCTTTAAAACTATGACCATGAAAAAGCTCTTTTTGATTTTCGTTTTAAGCACTGGCATCGCAAATGCGCAGTGGGTTCCGGACCGCGAAGAATATGAAGTTCTAAATGAAGGCAACTTCTTCACAACTGCCCCTGACCTCAACACTGCCCTAGCCACGGCCCTCAGTACGCTCGAATATAACAATGCCAAGATGCATACACTCAATGTCAACCGAAAAGACATTGACGCTCCGCTCTTCAATCACTTCCACCGCGACACCCAACCCGGCTTTGTCTACATTGTCTATGTAGCCCGTACCAAAACCGATTACGTGATCTGGTTTCGCTACCTACCCGAAGACAACTATGAATTTGAAGAGGAATACCTCATCATCGAATACGATAGCAAAGTAAACAACCCCTTAGCTTCCGATCTATGACCGCCCTCATCTTCCCCGACGAAGTCTTTATCGAAAGAAACCCCTCAGAACAAAGTGCCTCTTGCGAATTCGAATTCAAGGGGCACCAGTTCTACCTCTCACATCGCCACGAATTCAGCTTACACCACAACAAACACCACTTTGTCTGCAAAATCGACGGCCAGCATTATATCTTCGGCGTCGCGAGAAGCAAACTCGGCGCGGGGTCATACGGCAACAGACCAGAAATCAAAATCGACGGTAAGTTATATCGGTTTAGTGTGCTTTGGCCTGATAGTGAAGGGAGATTTGGGGTGAGGTTCGCACCTTTTCATCATTAAATAGAATCAAATGGAAAACAAGAAGAAGAAATTACTCAAGTACTCCGACATAATATAATACATGAACTCCAGGCCGAATAGTCTTGGTCAAAAAAAACGCCAAACACCCAATGACGAAACATCAGCTGAAAAACCAAGCTTTAAAAAAACAGAAATTGAAGTCATGTTTTTCAGCCCGGGACTAATGGAAACTATGCGCGCTGCGTTTAAACAACATCAAAAGAAGAAAGATGAAGGCAAGTAATCATATGAACTACATTGCTCTGCAACAGAATATTCTTGGGAAATCACTGGTATTCGGACAGGGTGCAATCGGTCGAGAGGAATTAGAGCCTGTTCAAAGTAAATCAGGATTGAATATTTACATGAATGGCCAGAATAAAATTCCTTCTCATGGGGAAATCATTGATCAAAAGTTTATCGGTGATTTAATACATCCAGCAGCAATGATGGGGATGCCAGATACTAGCGGCGAATTAACATATCATCTATGCACTACAGCTGAATCATATTTTATTGTTGTAGGACTTAAATTGGATGAAGCGGTGAACGGTATCTCAGAATCTTGCTATGATTTACTTGGAATCATTTGCAAGAAAGATCTACCAGATTCATTTTCAAATGAAATTGATTTACTTTACGACCTTTGTGAAGAAATTTTATTCTTACATTTTGATTATCTTTTTGATTGTTACGAATCAATAGAGGATATCAATGATTGGGAAATTTCAGAAGAGGGGATATTAAAAGAACTGATTGAGAATTGGTTTGAGAAAAAACAAGAAAATGATGAAGAAAATTAAGCGAATTATTTCTATAATTCTATTAGGTGTCGATCCGTATTTAGAGATTAGAACCAATTTAGACCATAACAATAAAAACATAAAGTGTTTTTCAAATTCCTTCGAATTAGATGATGCTAATCTCTATAGAATCAAGGGGACCATGATAGATACTGAAAATGAATTTTGGTTGTTAAATAAAAAAACCGATTTCATTTTCAAATAGCACCAAATTCAAAATTTATGATGAGATTTTTTCTCCTAATGTTTTGTCTGGCTCCTTATGTGACTTATGGAAGAATTGATATACTTCCGTATTCATTATCCTTTCTCTGGCTAATGAATTTATTTTACTATGCCTTTCAAATAAAAACTACTCAAATAATAAAGATGAAGGCTCAATGTATTGAACAGTATCTAAACTCGGACAGACCAGAGTAAATAATTCATTTATTTGAACTTGACAAGCACCAATTGTTCAAATGCATTCTTGCTTTGGCTTAATTGGAGAGAGTAGTTTGTGATGGAAGAATTCATTAAAAAACACGGATTATCTTAACGAATTTCGTATAATTCAGACTCGAAATTTGGCGTTCCGTAAATTACAACTTGAGCTTGAGTCTCTTTAATAACTTTACTTGAGTAAAGTAATTTTTTGGATTCATTAAATAATTTCAAGTCAAAGGATAGTTTTCCATAATAGTGATTTTGGTACTGAATTGAATTGCCAATTTTGAAATACCATTTATTTATTCTGCCGTGCATTGGGATATCGGTATTATATCCTTGACTAGAACCATCTCCATCTTTAAAGTGTCCTTTAGCAATAACTACACCTCTTTTTTTATAAATCCAAAGCCCATCCATTAAACCATTACGGTAATTTCCAATCGTTTCATCTTCATCGTCATAACGATGGTACTTTCCATTTCGGAGGCCGTTTCGGATTGTTTCAAAATAAATAATTGAGTTTTCATCATTGTCATAATACTCAATCTGTTTGCCAGTCTGTTTACCAAATTTATAGTTGTTTAATACTTCCAATCTTCCACTAGGGTAAAATCGTTTTGAAAAACCATGTAATAGACCATTTTTGTAAAATTGCTTAGAATAGATTTTACCATTCTGACGATATTTTAATCGCAATCCTTCAATTTTCCCATTCTCACATTCAAATGAACTAATTATTCTTCCAGATTTTCTTTGCTTGTCGATAACCCGACCTGTATATGGTTCGCCATTTAGAAGATAGGTGTTCTCATTGAGATTTAGTTTATAGGATTGAGTTTCGTTTGTGCAGCTAGAGATTATGAGAATGACAATAAACGGAATATATAAATGAGCCTTCATATGAACTGGGAGATTAATTTTGATTTACAGATGAATACTTTTAATCAAATGTCATCCATTTGTATTTAGTATTGAAAAGGCTATATTCCACTTCATCAGAGGAATAATAAGCAACAATTATATAATTGTCTCCACAAGAATATTTGACTATTTGCTGTCCGTCATAATTCATTATGGCACTTGGCTTAGTACTTAATATATGCTCAACCGTTTGCTTTTTCATACCAGATTTACTTACCCGCTCAAAGTTTTCTAAACTACAATCGCATTTACTACAGGATGTAAAAGTGAACAGGATGAGAGATGTAAAATTTCATTGTTGAGTATTTATTATATGTACTTAATTATGTTGTTTAACCTAGATTGCAATTTAAACAAAATAAAGTTTATTAAAATAAAGCCGTATTGATTTAAGTATTCGCTTAATAATGTTTCTGAGGTAATACACCTTTTTCAGGATAACAATTGAAAAATAAATGTACTTTAATTTTGGGAAGGGGGGTAGGTGGTTTCAGATTTTTCCGCTTTTTTCGGACGAACCTGTACTTTGAATGTTTACCCTTAATAACAAATTGGCCTGTTACATTGATATGAATATATCCTTTACTTTAAATGAATTGTTTATTTAGCACAGGATATTAATTTTCTCCAAACACTCGAACAATATGAAATTCATTCGATAAAGAACGCACCAAAGAAACAAAAGATTCTTCAAGAATTATCTAAACTTTTCACTTAGAATGAAGCTTCGGAGATTTAAAAAAAAGGATTTGATACAAATATAATTGATTATTGCCTACAGTAATTGTTGGGGCACTTTTTAGTTAAGATGGATATGGAAACGTACATGAAAAAAAGTCTGGTTTAAAACTAAATAGCTACCTTTACAAGCCTTATAATACTATGTCACTTTTTGTAAAATATTTAGCCCCGTTAATAAGAAATTATCCTCAGATAACACTATCCCGATTGGTCGAACAAAAGGTTCAGAAGTTATCAATGGAGCATTTAGGATCAAAAAACATGGGCGAATTAAGAGATCGATTTGAAGGCCAATCATTTTTAAATAAAGCCATTAACCGTGTGTCTAGTTACATTGTAACTTGTGATTATCTTCAAATTGACAAATTGACTGTTTCAGAGGTGTTCAAAAATCCAGATTTAAATCTCAATTATAAAGGATCACCTTTAGATATTGTTGTTTTTGAATTTGGCAACTTACCCGAAGTGCAGCTATTTGATATTGGAAAGATTTTTCTGATTAAAAAGGATAATCAAACATATAGTGTTTGTGGTATTGCATCTACAAGTGTATTATCTGACAAATCGAACTTTTCATCAGAGAAAGGCAAAGGATACTTTATCGGTTTTGATAAGTTAGAGTTGTAAAAGTTATTGTTATGAAATTTAGATTAGGAGAATTATTTTGTGGCCCTGGTGGCATGTCACTTGGGGCAATATCTTCATCTTGTGTTGATAATAATGGTGCTTTATGGTCGATTCATCACGAGTGGGCTTCTGATTATGATCTTGATAGTTGTAATACATTCAAAAAGAACCTTGGAGGAGATGATCAATCAGTAGTTCATACGGATGTTCGTGATTTAATCATTAATGAACTTTCCGAAATTGATTGTTTCGCTTATGGATTTCCATGTAATGACTTTAGTTTGGTCGGTGAACAGAAAGGATTTAATGGCAAGTTCGGAGCACTTTACACCTATGGTCTAAATGTCATAAATAAGTTTAACCCTATCTTTTTTGTTGCTGAAAATGTAAGTGGTTTGTCCTCTGCTAATGAAGGAAATGCCTTCAAAGCTATTTTGAATGACCTAGAAATGGCAGGTAAGAAGGGGTATAATTTGACTGTTCACAAATATAAAGCAGAATTATACGGGGTTCCTCAAACTAGACATAGAATAATCATTGTAGGAATCAGGAAGGACTTAAAAAAAACATTTAGTGTTCCGGCGCCGACAACACCTGATCCAAAAGATTATGTCTCATCAAAAATGGCAATTGAGAACCCACCAATAAAGAATGCCACTAATAACGAATTAACAAAACAAAGCGAAACAGTCATTGAACGCTTGCGTCATATTAAACCAGGGGAAAATGTTTGGAATGCAAACTTGCCAGAACACTTAAAGTTAAAAGTCAAAGGTGCAAAGCTTAGCCAAATATATCGTCGGTTAGATCCTGAGAAACCTTCATATACAATTACTGGAAGTGGCGGTGGTGGAACACATGTATATCATTGGCACGAGCCTCGTGCTCTTACTAACAGAGAAAGAGCTCGTATACAGACCTTCCCTGATAGCTTTGAGTTCGTTGGGTCAAAAGAAAGTGTTAGAAAGCAAATAGGAATGGCTGTGCCTCCGGCCCTTTCAAAAATAATCTTTGAATCCATTTTAAAAACTTTAGCTGGGGTACATTACCCTTCAATACATTCCAATATAGGTTAGTATGCTTATAGATGAATTATACCAAACAGCTCTGATAGACCCTATAGATTTGGGAGGAAAGGAGTTATATATTGTAAGTGGTTATGCATCGGCAACATTCGCAAATAGACACCTAACTGAAACAAATTCAGATGTAAATATAAAACTTATTATAGGTATGCCTGGAAAGCACTCCGACCATCTTGGGTATATGCACCTTTATGAACGTTTTGGAAGTAGATTCGAAGGTTATTATTTAAATGGAAACCCTCCTGTACATTGTAAAGCATATGGTTGGTTTGATGGCAAAAAACCAGTTACTGGATTTTCAGGATCTGCGAATTATAGCCAACCTGGTTTTTTTAGTCAATACCAAATAAATCAATTGTGTAAAGAGGACCCTATCGGTATTAAACATGTGTTTAATTCTCTTCTTGATCGCTGTATCAATATTCTAGATTATGAGCCAACAGAACCAATATCGATAGTTCCAACTATAGCATATACAACCTTTGTAAAGTACAGTGTCGCTCCTGGTGGGGTGTTTTGGGAAATTCCTGATACTCGGGTAAAAATTAGTTTTTTAGCAAAAGATGGTTCATTGCCAGCAAGATCTGGCTTAAATTGGGGTCAACGACCTGAACAAAGAAGGGAGCCGAATCAAGCTTATTTAAGCCTTAAGGGTGATTCGCGTGACGAAGGGTTTTTACCCCCTCAAACAAATACTTTCACATTAATAACAGATGACAATAAGTCCTTTGATTGTGTCGTGGCTCAACAAGGACGCAAAGCCATTCACTCAACATTTGACAACAGTGAATTAGGCCGTTATATTAGGAATCGTATTGGAGTTCCATTTGGTGCTTTAGTCACTGTGAATGATCTGGTGAAATATGGACGAACGGACTTCACGATTGAAAAAATTAATGAAGAAACTTTTTTATTAGATCTCTCGGTTGGTTGATTTAACTGTAAAGAAAAATAACTCAGCTTTCGTTTATTCCTCTCTTTGGTTTCTCTCCGCTTGCAACCCACCCTCATGTAAGCAATTGAATTAATTCTATTTCATCAAATAAACGGTCATTTGTGCTTCTATTTTTAATTTCAATCTTAGATACATTATTTTTTAATATTTGATTGCGGTGCTCACTTTGAAATCTGTTGAAGCTTTATACTTAGACGAAAAATAATCCACAAAACGACCAATATCTTTTTAATTGCCAACATAAATTGGATGAAATCAAGAATCCGTAGAGGTAAGCTTCCCTTGAACAGTAACAGTTATAGATAGAGTTCCAGGGTTAAATGTTAGTACTAAGTTAGTTATCTATTTGAAAAGTAGGAAACAAAGAATCCACAAATTCCTCTTTACAGTGCTTTAAAAGAAAATTACGAGGAGAAAGATTAGAAAGAGAGGCATGAGGACTTTTGTGATTATACATGAACAACCACTGGTGTGCAGAAGTTTTAAATGTATCAATCGAGGTAAATAAATTCATGCTGAGTACTTCCTCTCGAAAGCTTCGGTTAAAACGTTCAATACAGCCGTTTTAAGCAGGTTTCCCTGGTTGAATGAAGGTGAGTTCCATGTTGTTGTTTTTACACCAATCAGAGAGCCTTTCGGCAATAAAGTTTGTTTTCATAGTTCAATAAATTCTTCAATTAGCAACAAGTCATTCGATGAGAAGAAACGAAGTTATCAAGATTCAAATTTATTTTTATTTCCCAATTCAATAAGCGACATATCAATAACTTCTTACGAAGAATTTAATTCAACTCAAATTGTTGAACGTACTTTAGAAATAGTAGTACATATAATTCAAAATATGTTCACCAGCGATTGGGATAAAAGGGATTAATAATAAATGTCTATTCTAACATTTCAATATTGTTTACTCTGAGTTTCAGGTAAATCATTATGAGTTTGTGTAGGCATAACGAATAGGATATAAATTGGCTTCAAATTACTTAGTTTGAAAATTTACATAAAGAGTACTATTGTTATACTCTCGACCAAATATTTGAGACTTCACCGTCATTAAGTCTTGAACTTGCATTTTTTAAATCGCTCATATATGGTTCAATACATTTATACCTCAATTTAAGAAAACCAAAAAAATCACCATCGAAATCACCTGAAATAAGTTTGTCAGCCTCTTGAATTCCATGAGTTAACAGGGAGTCATCAATTTTGGAGTTAAATTTCTTTTTAATTTCCGCCAAGTATACACTTGGGGCCTTTGCGCCAATTTTTATATTGGAAATTTTATTTATTCTTACCTTATTTAATACTGAATCGGAGAAATCATATTCTGGAGAATTTTCTCCAAATTTTTTTTCTATATAATCTGAAGGTATTATATGATGAACATCTACAGTGGATGAGAATGATACAACTGCATTATTTTCAAAGTTTTTAAACTGATTTTTAGACCACATCAAATAATTTAGCCCCATGAATTTAGCATTTGATTTACTATCAATTTTCAAAAACTCTTCATAAGAATATTCTATTCTTAAGTTTTGCCAATAAATTGGGTCTGGAAAATTTCCCTTAGCTAGTTCACATAATAAATCACAATCCTTTTTGAGAACTACATTTGTAGATCCGTGTCTGGCCCCGCCATACCTATTATCGATAATTGAGGCATAAAACCAATACTTTAAAACCTCAAGTTGATCCCGTGTTGCTTGTGAAAACTCCTTGTTTTTCAGATTTTGGTAAAAGGATAAAATTGGCAATAACATTGTTCTATAAGGCAGATTGGTAACGTTAAAAACCCAGTTATTTTCCTCTAACCAAGATTGGATATAATCTATATCATTAATTACATCATCCCAATACTCAATAAAGTGCTGGCCTTTTAAATCACTTAAAATTGATTTTTTCGTCACCTCACCATTTGCTTTATAATTTATATACCTGACAATTGGGTCTATGAGCGCATCATTTATATATGTTTTTGATTTTGCTTCTGAGATTTTACTCGATAATTTAAAGTCAATATAAACTTTTGCAGTAATTATATCAGTGAATGATAAATTTAACCCTTGTGAATTACTACGTTCAAAATAGAGACAGAATTTCTCTAGATTCATATTCAATAATTGAACAGATAGCAGATTTGATTTCTTTATAATATCAGATCTAAAGTTTATTAAGAGGTGACCTGCAAAACAGCGATAAATCTCCTTTTCTTCTGGGCTGATAGTTAGCTCATCCAATTGTGGATTAACGAACTCTTTAAAAAATTTCTTTTCACTATAATTTATCGAAGAATACAAATCACATATTCTTAAATAAAATTCATTTTCTTTCGGTTTTGACGTGTCAAAACCTTCTATATAATCGTCGAAACAAACCAAAACATCCTCTGTCGAAGGATCAAAATAACCTGGGCTTTTTAGAGTATTTATATCTTTAAGTATAACATAAATAATATCGTGACCTTTTAAAGCCCTATAAATAGATGTGGCTCGCTGTTGTCCATCGAGAAGAGTGTAAATATCCTTGTGTTCAAAATCCTCAACTGTGTACAATTCGGGCTTTGGCTTATGTTGGGATTTACCTCTCTCCCGCAAATCAAATCCCTTACATGCCAATTCAAATTTGGGTCTTGAAATGATTAATGAGCCGATAAATAAATCTTGAAATAATGAATCAAATAAAGTTTCACTTTTTTCTATTGGCCATTTGAAATCCCTTTGAAATTCGGGAAGGACTAATTTTTTTTGATCAATCATTCGGACTAATTCCTCAATAGATCTAGTTTCTTGTGTATTTGTTTGCACTGTTTTGTATATATGTCGTTAATTTTTTACTAATTCGAATTCCATTAATGAAACTCTTTGTAAGCCGTAAACTTATCAAGTTTGACACAAAATCTCGTGATTCCTTTGGCCTTATATTGGTCATGCCAGGGCTTTAGGTTTTGTTCATGAAACCTACCATTCCAATTATTCATTAAAATCAAAACTTCCATATTAGCACCTCCACATTTTTCGAGATGCATTAAACCTTTTACGAGATTATCAATTTTGTCATCATAATATTCAATTACAAGAAGTCTTTGACATAATTCAGGTTCATCACTTGGAATAAAATTTATTGGTAATTTTTTTCCAAAAAGGAAGTCTTTAATTGTTTGATCTTCATATCTTTTAAAAGTCTCTTTGTTTTTATAATACTTATTGTCAATTAAATCAACAATGTCATCTATACCCAATTCAAAAAGATTTCGCAATTGAGTTTTAATGTCCTTTTTTTTTGTTCCTTTTTTTCCAATATTTATATTTTTCCCTCCCGTTTTTGATGCAATATAGGCGAATTGCACTTTTGAGATCTCATCTAAATCACCAATACCAACCATGCTAATTTTACAATCTACACCATTACTTTTTGCATAATCAGCTTCTTTCATGTAATCACCACCGCAAGTTTCACCTCCATCTGTTATGCAATAAATGTGCTTATTTGCATCCCCATCCTTTTGAAGGTTGTCAACAGCAGTTCTAATTGCAAGAGCTAAAGGTGTTTTCCCATAAGGTTGGGGAATTTGATTAAGAACAAAATCTTTTAGTTTGTAAAAGTCGGCATTTGGAATATTTTCTGATTCACCTATTATTCCACATTCTCCGCCAAATAAACGAACTCCAATGGTATCTGTATAACTTAATAAGGGTAATATTTCATCTAAAAGGATTTCTTTAGCAAAATCAATCTTTCTTTTCCCACCAAGAATGGTATCATTCATGGATCCCGATACATCAATAAGAATTTCAACAACCGTCTTCATATTCTATTTATTATGTGTTTTACTAAAATATAGATTATTTTCAATGTCACCGAATCCAGACTTGGATTAGATTAAATATTGAAAAATAATCACTGAATCTAAAATTTAAAGGTAGTTAACCATGATCATTATTTACATTTTTTGAAAAAAGAATTATTTAGCTAAAGTTCTACATAATCTAAAGTATATAGATAGATATGTTACATTTGAGAGAATTAATCTTAAATTCCTAAACTCATTTAATAAAAGTTTAATTTTTTGATTGGGGCTGATTTTCTGCACGATAAAAGTATAAATGTGATTCACAAATACTTAGATGTATCTTATTTGAACTAATTTATATCCTTAAAATCATATCTTTCCTACCTCCCCAACCACTCCCCCACCATCATACTCATCTCTAACACCACCTTTGCTTCCTGGAACTTTTCTTCTGACTGCAGTTTTTCGTAGAGCTCGGTGAGTTGGTTGAATTCGTGGGCGAAGTGTTCTTTGAAGGCTTGCATAGGAGTTTCACTTGGAAAGGGGATTTCTTGAGTGTTATGTGTCGTGGTCGGTTCGATTTGGGGGCTGTTGGTGCTTTGGTCGATGATCAGGTAGAGGGTTGGGCGTTCGATTTGTTTGTCGGTTCCTTTGAGGTGTTGGGTGAAGTAGTTCCACGAGTCTTCGGTGATGTTTTCAATTTGGGTTTTCATGTCATATTCCTGTGCGCGCAGGTCGGCGGCTTGTTCATATTGGTTGTTGTGGAGAGCTAGCTTCTTTTCTTTATGGAGTTTAGCTAAGGAAAGTTTGCAGTCCATGAGGGCGATGTATTGGTCGAGGAGATAGGTGTTTTTCATGTGATGGGATTTAATGGTTAAGAAAAAATAAAATTGCTTTTTGGGATGTTGAGTTTGAGCCAGCTAGAGAAGCGGATGTTGTAGAAATTGAAGTAGGTGCCGGGAGCTTCTTTTTCGATGATGTCGATGGAGAGGGTGTCGGGCGGGAGCGCTGGGAAGTAGAGCGTGTAGGTGTGCTTTTGGCCACTGCGTTTGAAATAGGTTTTTTGGGGAGCAATATGAATGCCTACTACTTTTTGTAAGGAATAGCGCGTGGTGGAGCCGCTTGGCCTGATGTGGGTGTCGGCATCTATTTGAATCCAGCCACCGTTGACATAATAGTCGGGGGCGGTGTAGTTGAAATCAATGCGGGTATAGGCGTCGTTGAGCTCGATGCGCGCAATCTCATGCTTGGCATTGGCCCGCTGTTTGGGGTTGATGAAGCGCAAGTTTTTTGAAGGCAACAGCTTTGGTTTGCGCTTCGTTTTTTTGTGTTCTTTGGTTTCCATGTCTATTAATTTTTAGACAAAGGAAAAACATCACTCCGTATTGTAAATACCGAGTGAAAAAAAGTTTGGATTTTTTTTAACCCACCACCCCTACTCCTTCTTTCAAATGGAGTGTAATGCCCTCATAATTGAATACATCAGGGCTCGCTTTTTCGGACTCGATCATGTTAAAAATGAGTGTTGGCTCTTTGGGTAATGGCTCGAAATACAAAGAGAAAAATTGCCAATCGGCAGTAGATTCGAAATGCTTGCGCTTGGGTGCTAGCGTGATACCGCTTGCTTCTTTCAAGGCAAACTTCGCTTTGGTGCTTTGGAGTTGCAAATAGGTGGTCGGGGCAATTTTGATCCAGCCGCCTTTGACATAATACCAGGGCGTGGTGTAGCCGAAGTCGAGGCGCGTGAAATCAGGGCCTAAGATAACCCTGAGCAGCACCGGGTTTTGCTTGGGGCCTGCGAGTTGGCCAATCTCAAAAAGTAATGTGTCGTGTGGTATGGCCATGCTATTTCAGTTTTTCGGTGAATTCAATCAACCACTCGGGCTCGAGCACCTGAACATGATGCCCCTGCGCCAAGAATAAGCGCGTGAGTTCGAGCGTTGGCACCAACTCTAAACTTAGCACCGCGTGCCCGTCAGGCTCTTTCTGAATGTCCTGACTCTTATGTATCGGATAGGCCTGGAAATAATTGGTAGCCAAGGCACTCACCATGATTTTTATTTTTTGTTTTGGCTGCTCCGGAATCGGAAACACCCCATAATAATCGGCAATTGTAGACGCCACAATTTTTCGATCAACCGCCACAAAAGTTTTGCGCAACAACAGCGGGTCAAATACCCGATCGAGACCAAAAGTCCTGACCTCCTGGTGCTTTTCAGAATAACCCAAAATGTACCACTTATGCTCAAACTCCTTGATCAAAAACGGATGCAGCGTAATATGGCTAAACTTCCGCTTCTTGTAGGAATAATGCACAAAAGACACTGGCATCTTGTTTCGGCAGGCCTTATAAAACAAATCGACATGCTCATAACCCCTCGACGGCGGCGGCGACATCGTCTGCAACACCGGCAAGCTCTGCCCACTCTTTCCATTTTTACCGTTCTGTCCCTTCTCCGGAAATTCTTCAAGCGCCGTAGACAAAATTTTCTCTATCGCATGATTGAACTTCTCACTCATACCCGCTCCACCCACATGCGCAATAAAGTCCACAAATTCCTTGATCGCCTCAATATCCGTATCATTCAATGAAATGTCCGTCAGCTTATAATCTGGATCCGAATACGCATAACCCCTATGTGTCCTGTTATAATAAATCGGCGCCCCAAAACCATCGGGCGGCAACTCCCGCATATGCTCAAGATCTTTCTGAATCGTATTGACCGTCGTGTCGATCCCCAAGCGCTCATTGCACTCCGCAATCAACTCCTCCATCGTCGGGTACCGCTTCAAGCTGTCCCGCACCATGCGGTCAATGATCTTATAACGCCGATAGGCACTTTTGTTGATGGGCATGGTGGGGAGAGTGGGGAAATTATATTCTATTAAAAAACCTATTTACTTCTGGCTTTCTGAAAAATAGATCATATTTTTCATTTCCTAAGTTTATCACGATTAGATTTTCTTTGCATCGTGTTAGTGCCGTGTAAACCATTTCATTGTTGGTAAATTCATCATCTGATCCATTCTCACTATCCAGAACTAGAATAAGTGTATGTGTGTCCCACCCTTTAAAACTGTGAGTTGTTGACAATTTCACTAACCCAGGATTGGGATAGAAATGAAGTTTTTTATTCCTTCTGTATACTTCCACTAAATCTCTTGCGTTTTTATATCCCTTTTGAATTTCAGGATCGTACCCCCATAATCCGCCAGCTTTTTCAATATCAAGAAATGTTTGGTAAGGAATTTTAGCAGAATCACAAATGTCCATCAATATCTCAACAGACTCAAACATAACATTGGTTCTTATATTTTTAGCACGGATTTTAAATTCAACCTCCCTAAGAAATCTCACTTTTGAACAAAGAATTGCAATATCGTTGTCATGAATACCAGTTTGACTAGCGAATGAAAAGTATGATTTAGTAATTGCACCAATTGGATCGTCGTAGTTTGATATATTGTAGTATTTGAGAATTGGGTCTTGAATTACCTCAAATATACTAGTCTGTGACTCCTTCAGTATCTGTTCATCTATTTCATACTTTTTATTAAAAAACTCCTTTTGAAACAAAGTTGCAACACGTCCTATATCATTAGACATTCTGAATGAAGACTTCAATGTTCTCCATCTTCCTACTGAAACTCCAGTATATGGCTTTCGCGTATCAGCTTCCATTTCACGCAAATAGATATTTTGCTTCTCATCACCAAAAAACAATATTTCCCCTGCTTCAGCTAAAAAGTACTTTCGAATTATTCTGACCCAAGATTCTTGAAAATCCTGAATCTCATCAATAATTATGGAATCGTATTTTTGAATTCTACCCTTAACATTTTCAAAGATATTGACGTCCTCCCAAGATTCTGGCCCATCTAAGATTAAATCATGGTTTTGTATTTGAGACCGAAAAAAACCATGATAATTAATGATATGAAAAGCACTCCAAGAATAATTTTCACGAATTCTACTTATTTTTTCACGTATTAAATTTCTCAATGAAATATTAAAAGTCAGAACTAGGACGTTACCATTATGTCGCTTGTGGGCTAATACAGCTCTTTTCGCAATAGTAAAAGTCTTTCCGCAACCTGCAACTCCAGATACTCTCAATTGTATCTTAGGATCGGCGTCAATAATTGATTGTTGCTCTGATGAATATTTTATATCTACTCCTTGCTCTAATACATGGGATGGCGGACTTAAATAACGCTTGAAAGAATTGTATAACTGATCATCAAAAAGAAAAGATGGACGATTCATTCTTCGCTTAGCTAATATTGAGTTAAAATATTCAGGGTTTAGACCATCAAACCCAAAGAAATCAAAATGACTCAAAAACTTTAAATACTTATCATGATCCTTCTCAGTAGATTTTAACCGAACAAATTCATTAATTTGTTGTGTAGTTGCATTGTGAAAATATAATCCACAGTTTACGATGCCTAAATTTCTTGAATCTTTAATTTTCCTATCCAAAAGCCCTTCGATATGAAGATTAAAAAGATTGTCTTTATACTTAAGTACTTGTTTTATTGGCGATGGTATTTTTTGAGTGGTTTTATTAATCTGCCCTGTTTTGACCGTCCAAGCCGATGGGCCGCGTTGATATAACTCCAAGTTATAGTCTTTAACTTCTATGATGAATACTCCAGATCCTTTCCTCATTATAACAATATCAGGCATATCACCATTTAGAAAAGGCTGAAAGTAAACTTCATAATCATCAGACAAATTGTCTTTTAAATACATTAACAGATTGAGTTCACCTTCTGTCGGTGCCGGCCGAAGTTTTTCAATTATTGAAATATTTGGACTAAGAATTGCCATTTCAGCAGTATTAATTAAATCTTTAGGATGAATCTTCCTTTAAGGGCAGATAAAAAAGAACATATTAAATCGAATCATGATTAAATCGTTGATTTACTTTGATTTAAGACCAAAATTTATCAAAAAAGCTTATTCATAATTTCTTTTACACAATTCGCAACTGTGTTAAAATCCATCTCGTTTACAAAAGCAGCATTCTTAGCTTCTTGAGCGATCGCAACATCCTCTTTGGACAATAATTTATAATCAACATAACCAAGTAAATTCTTTTCGATGGCCATCTTCATTAATTCTTGAGAATCATATTTTCCAATAGTCATTCGATGAGATAGACTATTTCGAACATCTATTATTTTTTGGATATTAGTACGAACCTTATTATCTAAATTAACTTCATTTGAGAACACTTTTAATTTAGATGCCAATGATATTCCTGATAGTCGTTCTACATTAAATGTTTTATTCAATTTTTGCTCAAAGTACTTGATTATTACATCCTGCCTTCCATTTAATTTTTTGTAAAAAAAATAATTCAACATCTCCTCAATCTGCAAAGTTGCAAAGCGACAGAATTCTTCAAAATCCACCTTTCCTGTTCGTTTACCTAGACGATGTCTAGACATCTCAATGTTATCGCAGATTAGTTGATTACGCACACGCTCATTCTCAATGAAAGAATAATCAATTACTTGGAAACCATCGATACTCAGGTACTTTTCAATCATGTTGATTTTGGATATCCAGGTATGGCTATCTGTATTTTCATCAATTCCGAAAATATCTGCCAAAAGCGCATCCTTGAACCATTTGTTCTTGGGGTCTTTTTGAATTTCTTTTACAAGAGTCAAAAGCTTGGTTAGATTTTCTTTTTTTGCTTCCACTTGCTAGTTAAAGTTGTGCTCCATTCCCTGTATTCGGCAATTCAAAGTTGAATTCTTTTAATAGTTGTTCAATTGCCTTATCTAATTCAGACTTGGATTCATGTTTGTATTGACTTCTTTTAATTGTATTTTTTCTTTTACCTCTTCTTAGGTTTAAAGCCCATTCCATCAAATTTTGAAATACCGGGTCATCTTTACCTTTTACCATTGACAAAAAATGAAGTTGCCCAAAAATATGCCTTTCAAAAAACTCAATATGCATGAAATTATCACCAGTCTTTTCCTTGTGTTTGATGAAATACCATTTTACAACTTGCTCTTTGCCATATCGATCCCATAAGTACAACCATTTTTTGAGTTCAGCCAACCACTTTCTGTTCACGTTGGCTTTTACATTTACCGTGAGCCCCGTAACTTCTTGCTTGTATGCTTGGTGTTGTAATCTGACTTTTTTCTGATTTATGAAAAATCCTTCATCTCTTATAATTCTATATAATTTATGTCTAAAACTTGAACCATCGTCATAGACGTGATGATCAGAACTAAAGGTTATATCATCAGCATACCGAGAGTACTTTAAACCATAAGATTTGGCCAAACCACTCAACTTCCTATCTAATCTTTCAGATATAATATTTGAAAATAAAGGTGAAGTAGCGGCACCTTGAGGCAGAACACTTTTGTTGAGTGTTTGCCAGCCATGTTTTTGTGAAAAGCGTTGAACCTTTTGCTCCACACATGCAATATTTGCAATGAAATTTGCGATAAAAAGCTGGCCATTGGCCTCATTAAAATTAAAAGGTGGGTGCTGAAGTCTTGCCCATACCCTTCCCTGCTCTATAGATGGAAAGAAATCTTTAAGGTCAATATTGAACACAAATTGGCGACCAACATGCAAGCAAGCGTTATCTACAATAGACCGTGATTTACAAAAACCATAAGCAGCTTCGTGAGGCGTGTACAATACTTCAAGCATATTCTTTACAGCCTGCTGAAGGTGCAACAATTCTGGTGCAGGGGCATGAATACTACGCGTTCCACCTGACTTCTTTGGTATTGTAAAACTAAAGTAGCGCTTCTTCTTGCGATTATTAGCTAAATAATATGAAAGCTTCCTTTCAGTAACTTTAAAGTTTGACGCATTTTCAGCAGACCTATTTACAAAGATGTCAAGAAGTTCTGCAAAAGATTTAGGATCTTTTACAGATAGTAATTGCTGAATGAGTTCTTCTTTTTTCATTTAAAAAAGTACTTTGAGTGGAATAGACTTTATTCTTAATTTGACCCCCTCGGGGTCCTTTTTCAGTTCACTGAAAAGTTAAAAGCTGTATCAATATTTTCAATATTGACTATTCTTTCTTTTTCTACAAGTGTAACCTTGCGCTGGGAAAACCCAGCAACTATCTTTAAAGGCCATAGGCTAGATAGCGAATTCAAAAAAAGTTTCTATTCCGACTCAAAGAACATAGCTAATTTATTCTTAAAAATCTAGTTTACCAAAGTTAAAATCTAAACTTGTCGAGCTATAAATTTGGCAAATAAGTAAGCGTCATACCTAGTTCGGTATTATGTGTTATTAACTCAGGGACATCAAAACATTCCAAGTTTAAATTAGGGCGATCTATCAACTCTCCTACTTGTCGAAGTAAATCAACAGGTACATCTAAGAGTTTGGCGTAATCTTCAAAGTACAAATCAGGATACAAAAAACTATGTATATAGCCTTGATTTGCTTTATTGAAGCTATGGTAATCCAAAATTATTTTTTTCACTTTCGTATTCATCTGTGAGTATTTTCCCTTTATAAAAGAGGTGTAATCTTCACAATAATTCGAAAGATTTACATGTATAAAAATGCTCCGGCTAAAAGACTTGATTAGTGTTAAATTAGAATTCCTTGCAAGTTCAGGATTAAGGTAATTTAGCACATCCTCATTTCGATCGAATTCAAGAATAAATTCAGAAGTTTCAAAATCAACAAGTCCCTTTAATTTAAGGTAAGATTTTTTTGGTTTGATTTCTTTATGAAAGGGTAATCCTGATAAAGGAAAGAGGAAGACCATTGATTTTTGAAAATAGCGGGAATAAAGCTCGTTGATTTTAAATTTTGTCATTTAGTTTCGGTTTGCCCTCTTTAGGCAAATGTCATGCCGAGTCATTTTAAGCCTATTTACATCTTTTTTAATGTCATTTTTAATATTTATATATCTTTTTTAGATACTTTTTTCTACTTATTTATTTTTTAAACAAGTTTTTACACCAAAATCATTATCTGTTTTAACGTTAATTCCCTACCTTCACCTATCAATTCTTGACACATGAAAACGCTAATTTCCTGGATAGCTCAAAAAAATGACTTTGAAAATGGGCAGTTTAAGCCGAATGGGCCTTCTGCGAGTTTTCATAAGTATTTCTATAAGGATCATGATCGGCATATTGTGTTGACGGGTGGTCAGAATGCGGAGGAGGATTTGCGGGCGGCGCATTTCTTGAATTTTATGGCGAAGGAGTATCCGGAGCGTGTGGTTGAAATGCGGTATTTGAATATTACTGACCCGATTGATCATCAGGAGATACAATCGAAGGTGGCGCCGATTTTGGCGGAGTGCAAGGATGACAAGATTGATATTTATATTTCGCCGGGGACGCCAGCCATGCAGTTGGTGTGGTACTTGTGTCATATGTCGCTGGGGCTGAATACGACGCTGTATCAGACGCGTGAGGCGAAGTTTTCTAGACAGAAGGATAAAGACAAACCTGAGTTGGTGAAAGTGGCTTTGGAGAAGTCTTCGTTGCCAGTTACGGCTTTGTATCATCAGGAAGAGATCAAGAAGTCTAGTGCTGATCATTACTTTTTGACGCCGTCAATTGAGAAGGTTTATAGCAGTGCGGCGAAGGTGGCGCAAGTAGATGCCGTGAGTGTTCTGATACTTGGGGCGAGTGGTACTGGTAAGGAAAATTTGGCGAAGTACATTCATAAGAATTCTGCACGCCAAGACAAGCCGTATATTGCCATTAACTGCTCGGCTTTTTCGGATGGGCTTTTGGAGAGCCGCTTGTTTGGTTATAAAAAAGGTGCTTTTACAGGTGCCGACAAGGACAGCATTGGTTTGTTTGAACAGGCGCACGAAGGGATCATCTTTTTGGACGAGATTGGAGATATTTCGCCTTATATGCAACAAAGTTTGCTGCGTGTCTTGCAAGAAAAAGAGATCATGCCTTTGGGTGGGAAGGCCAAGAAAGTCGATGTGCGCGTTATTGCCGCTACCAATCAAAACCTACCGAAGCTTTGCGAAGAAGGGAAATTCAGATGGGACCTCTATTACCGTTTATCTGTCGTTGAGCTCGACCTCCCTACCCTTCTAGAGCGTGGCAAAACGGACCTCAAACAGCTTATGGAACATTTTCTGAGCACTAAGAAAAAAGAATTGCATAGGCCAAAAAAGCTGGTCTTGGATAAAGAAGCACAAGAAATTTTGCTCAACTACACCTACCCAGGCAATGTGCGCGAGTTAGAAAATATCATTTCCAGGCTCTATGTTTTCAACGAGGAGCGTATTAGTGCGGATGTCTTGCCTAAGCGCCTGAAGCAGTCGAGTACTGAGCAACCCATGCACATGGATTTCATCGAAAAAGAACACATCATTAAAGTCTTGAAACACCACCAAGGCAACCAAAGACAAACCGCCATTTCTATTGGATGGGCCTTGAATACCTTGAAGAGTAAGATGGAGAAGTATGGGATTGAGCCGAGTCGTTACGAAGCCGATTCTTGATTGCGCTGACTCATAAAATCAGCCACCACATCAAAAGGATCTTTGCCGGTAGTGTTTTTTCATTTTCTCTCCATTTTTTGACATATTTTTCATTTTTTGACACTTTTTGAGCATTTTTTGAACGATTTTGCTCGTTTTTGAGTTTGGCATACAGATTGACTAAGTGGCAGCACAACCAAAATAAGATTGTTCTCATGCTGACTAAAACACTACAAATTGACCAAGAAGAAATCAAGAAAAATGAAGATGCGCTCAATGACTTTCAGTTCTCTTTTCTAACAAAAAACATCAAAAGAATTGGCCAACTACTTGCTCCAAAAGGAGTGTTTTTTGGAAAATATAGTGTCTCGGAAGCCAAGGCCAAATTGCATCAAATGATGCATCAAAATGAAAATGAAGACAACATATTTTCTCATATTGCACTAAAGGGGTTCAGCCTTGACCACCAACCTGGGCAGATTGTCATTGAATTCAGAAACCCCAACCTCGATAGCGATACTTTTATGAGTTACCCACGCGAAGACGAATTGTTCGGCAAACCACCGATGCTAGAATTCAATGAAACAGTCATGCGTGTTGCGCTTGAAATTGTCAACGGGAAAATTACGATGCTGCGCTTTCCTACCAAAGTAGTTGCAGACCTTCAAAAATACATATATGAAAACTAATGCTATGAAAACACTTACCACCCTAACTGCTCCGACTAAAAAGCTGCAGCATAATCCCGATACTTCTATTACCGAGGCAGAAACAACCGTGCACATCCAAATCACCAACGCCCAACTCGTGCGCAAGTGCATTCAGGAAATGAATATTGAAGCACTTTATTATTTGCTCGATGTAGAACGCACCTATCAAGACTGGATACGCAATGAGTTTATTCTCAAACTCGAGCGCATCATGAAACGCTTTGAAGCCGCTGGCGACACCTACCTAAATGCCGTGCAAGGTAGTTGTGGTGGCTCTTGCTCCAAGGGGCAAAACGGTTATTTGTTCATCGGCAACATCAGCCATAATTACATGAACTTACTCTTTGTCGAGGACCAGCTCGAATTACAAGACTTATATGAGTGTAGTCTTTTCCGGACCAATTTCAAAGATATTTTACTCAATAAGCGCTATTACATCGATCCAAGTGTGGAAAGATTGTCAAGATTTTTTGAAGAGTTTAATGAGGAGTTCAACCATGATTTCTGAAATATTTCATCAGTACCGGCTCATTGAAGGACTGAAAATCCATGAAAATGAATGCAGTTTTGAACTCGATATGGGCAATAATCGCCATCATTTATGGGTGCTTCAGCATTTGGGTTTTTTAGATCTTGCTCATCATGAGATTCATTATCAAATCAACCGTGGTTTTAGACAACGCAAGCAAACCGTCTACCCTGTCAGAAGAATGCGCAAGCACTTCAAAAATACGTTTGAATTGTTGCACTACCTTAATAACAAACGATACGATATTCATCGTTTTAAACTACAATTTACAAACGGCTGGATCATCGACGAATGGCCCTATGTGGCGCTCATTTTTCATACCAATAACCTGACCGAGCGCAATGCACTTTTGTCCCAACTTTTCCATATCGCGTGCATCCCAATTTTAGAGATTGATAATTTAGAAAATGGGTACTCCTATTATGTGAATAGCAACGAAAACGGGCTGTATTTAGAAAAATATGAATTCGATGTGGAACAACCTGCCAAGATCATCTACATGGAAGATTACGGGCCATTTTGCAGCACAGAACCCATCAATTTCGAGCCTGATATTGATTTTCCTTTTTAATTAAATCCTAAAACAAATAACCATGGAAACAACAAACAAAAACTTCACAAACACAGCAACACTTTACCATTTCATCATTGACCGCAGCGGCTCTATGAGCGGTATGGAAAAAATGGTGATTGACGGCTACAACGAACACGTCTCTGGTGTAAAGAACTTACAAGCCACGTATCCTGACCAAAAATTCTTGATGTCACTAAATGTCTTTGACCATGAGATCACTACGCTGGTTCATCCGTCGTCAATTGAAAAACTTCAAGAATTGCCTACCGATGCATTTACGCCCCGTGGTTCTACAGCCCTACTTGACGCTATTGGCAAAAGCATTCACCTCATTGAATCTGAATTCGGCAAGGCCATACAAAACGACGAAATGAGCGTAGTGACAATCATTATTACCGATGGAGAAGAAAACTGTTCTCAATTTTTCAGCTACGAAGCCATTGCCAAACAAATCAAAGAAAGAGAAGAAACCGGTAAATGGACCTTCAGCTTCATTGGCTGTGATTTTGACGCTCTCGAGATCTCCGAAAGACTCAATATCAGACGAGAAAACGTGCGCAATTTCGAAAAAAGAAATTATGGTATAATGAGTGGCTTCATGGACGACTCCATGGCGCGTTACGCCAAGGCAAAGTCAGATGGAAGTTTCAAGAAGCGCATTTTGAATTTCTTTTCGGATGAAGATGCCAACTTGTAATCCAT
>JACCDQ010949168.1_pt1 | contig 29127 bp, 34 predicted proteins | sample 7446031 | NCBI WGS metagenome assembly JACCDQ01 (sample SAMN15323442, study PRJNA562643) | freshwater metagenome | isolation source: river surface water | place: USA:Blue River Watershed | collected 2017-08-17 | reverse complement strand
CAAATTCAATATCAAGAAGATGGAGATAGAGCAGTTTTCTCCAGTCAAGATAGAGCCGGTTGCGGATTTGGGCTGGGTTGCAGATGTGGTCCCAAGTCAAGCCCAAGAGGAATTTGTTCCCGCACCGGACCTCAGTATTGAGGAGATGGAGCTCAGGGCCTCCGGCAAACGGCGTGGCCCCCCAGATAGCTGGGATGAGCAGTTTGAGGTTGAGGCGCAGCTGCAGCAAGAAGGGCGTGTTGCGGGCTTCATGTTTTCTTTTTTTGTCGGTCTTTATCTGGCCTTGCTCACCGTTTTTGTTTGCATCATTGTTTACAACGGCTTTACGGCCGCTGGGGTAAGGTGAGTCTGTGATGAGTGAGGGTCCAATTTTCGTCTTTGGCACGAACTCCACGGGGCATCATGAAAACGAGACGGCTCAGTTGGCGGTGCAGGCTTTTGGCGCAAAGCGTTCATTTTCTGATGGCTTGTGTGGACGCTCTTATGCGATTGCGCTTCGAGACCGTGAAGGCGGCAGCCTTCCGGCCTCGAAGGTTGTGTCTTCGTTTGACCGGTTCAAGTCTTTTGCCAAGGACAATCCGCAAGAGACATTCTTGCTGAGTCGTTTAGGCTGTGACAGCCTCGGTTTTGGCGATGAGAAGATGTTTCCTCATTTCAGGGACTGTCCTTCAAATGTTCTTTTGCCCGGCGTCTGGATGGCTCGCAAGGACCCATCTTATGAGGTGGTGGCCATTACGGGGTTGACGGCGCTAAAGCCGGTGTGTGTTGATTTGGTCATGGATGTATTGAAGATATCTGTTGATTTTTTTCAGTCATCGAAGTTGCCTTTGCGTTTTGTTGTGGGTGATGATGAAGGGGTTGACGCGTTGGCTGCTCAGTTTTTATCGCAGCGTGGTCTCTCCTTTGATGTGGTGTGCGCCAAATGGGACGAGCACAAGGGCAGGGCTGGCGCCGTCAGGAATCGATTGATGGCCCTTCCATCGACCCGTGTTTTGCTCATTGATGACGGCTCTTGTGCAAAGTCGTCGCACATGCGCAAGGTCGCTGCTGCTGAGGGGTTGGAGGTCAATGAGTGCGTTCTCTCTATTGAACAGGCTTTGCCAGAGGCGGGTCAGGGGCGGGCTCGTCCTCGGGTTGCATAGCTTTATGATTGCGTGCAGTACAATTCATACACGACAAATAAGAGGTTTTCATGTTGCAAAAGCAAAAAAGTAGCGAGCAAAAAGACGCGGAGCAGCCTGTTCCTGAACCCTCTGTGGGGTTGGTGCTTGAGGGGCAATATGCGCATGCGCCGGTGAACGCTTTGGCTGAGATTTTTTCCTACCGTGGGCGCTATACCCGCTCAAGGTTTTGGGGCGTGTATGTGGTCACCATTTTGTTGGCTGGTTCGGCTGCTCTGTTCCCCTTGTGGGTGGCTTTGCCTTACCTTGCGGTGTTGACTTGGATTTCCATTGGAGCCATTGTCAAACGCTTTCACGATCGCTCCAAATCGGGTTGGTGGGCGCTGGTCGGCTTTGTGCCCTTCGTGGGGTCGTTGTGGATTTTGGTGGACTGCGGCTTGATGGAGGGTGCGCCCGGAGAAAACGAGTTTGGCGCGCGTGCGCTGACCCTGTTTTAAGTGAGGGATTGAATGCGTTTGATCATGTTTTGCTTGCTTGGGTTGGCCTCTTTCGGCATTCGTGCTGCAGGGGTCGAATTTTCTTCGGCTGGCCCTGCTGCTTTGGAGCGGCTGCCCTCTGTTCCTCAGGCGAGTTTGCCTAAATTTGGTGATGAACCCGCGCCCAAGGCGCTGGCCAAAACTGTGCCGCGCCACCTGAATGCGTCTGGCAAGGCTATGGAGATGGCTTTGGGTGGTGACATTGAGAAGGCCATCGCCTATGCCAGAGCGAATTACCAGCGCGAGCCTTCTTCTGCATATTTTCTTGGTGTCCTGTATCAGGCTGGAAGTTTCCGGGGCCAAAAAGAGGTGGTGAAGGTCGACTTGGATAGGTCTGAGTCATATTTCAAGGAATGCCATCCAGTCTTGGCTCCTTGCACTTTTGAGTTGGGCGTTTTGGCAAAGACTCGTCGCAAGGCTGGGCATATGGAGCTTTTCAAGTCCGCTGCTAATCGAGGCTATCTTGATGCAATGACTGCGTATGGCATGGAGCTCGGTGCGGTGGGTTCTACGGATCAGTCCAAGCAGGAAGCGGGGCGCTGGCTTTGGGCGGCTCACTTGCTGGGCTCATCTGGCGCAAAGCCAGCTTTTGAGGCTTTGGGGCTTAGTGATGCGCGAGAGTCGGTGGCGCATCGAGAGGGGGACTTCATGGCCAAGAGGGTGAGGTCTGGCCAGAAGGCGATCAAGAAAAAACATGACGCATCGACTCCGGAATTTCCTGACCCCTTGGTCGATGTGCTTCGCCTGACTTCCAGTCGCCCTCAGTGAGGTGGTCATGAGTTCGTCTGATTTCTTCATTGCTCCGGAGCATCGTGAGGCGTATGAGCGCGCCGCCCAAGAGCAGCTCGATAGCGCTTTATCCAGCTTTTATTGCCTGACCAATGAGCAGAAATTGGATATTTTTTGTGCAGTCGTTTTTCTGCTCAAGAAATTTGAAATGGATGAGCAAAAAAGCTACCGTGGCGTGCTCTATGATGGGTTTGGCTTCGGCTTGGAATCCTACACAAGGGCATTAGAGGCTGGATTTGTTGAGCTTCACAATGCAATTTATTCCCCTGAAAGGCTGCTCTCTCTGGTGCAGGCGGCAATGGATATGAGGGTTGATGGGGCCTTTGATGCAAAAGAGGCATTGTCTGTGTTGAGGAAAAAGGGACTTGCCTGATGAATTTTAGGGAATTTGACTTCCGTTCTTAATTTGCTGTATGATTGCCGTCACCTCAACTCCTTTAGGATGTTAAAAAATGGCAACTTACGAAGAACTGATGCAGGAAGCCCAAAAGCTGATGAAGCAGGCTGAAGATGCGAGATCGGAGAGCCGTCAGAAAGTGATTCGTGACATTCGCGAAATGATGAAGGCTCATGGCCTGTCTGTTGAAGAGCTTGGCGGCAATGGCCGTCGTCCTTCTCGCTCCAAGAATGCCCCCAAATACAAGGGTCCCAACGGTGAGTTGTGGTCGGGTGGTCCCGGTCGCCGTCCCGACTGGGTGCGCGAAGTGCTCGCCAAGAAGGGTGATATCGAGCAGTACCGTATCTAATCCTGCCAGCTTTGTAAAAAAGGGCCGCATTGCGGCCCTTTTTTGTTGCGGATGTGCTTATGTTTTCGTGAGTTCGTGGGTTGCCTTGAGTAATTGCTCGGCAAATCTTTGGTGCTCTAAAAAGGTCATGTCGAAATTTGGGTTGCCCTTGATGACTTTTTGGTAGGCGCCTTGGTCAATATAGATATGCGAATTTCTGACGCATATCTTTTTGACAATGGTATGCCCTACATAAGTTAAATCAATGTCCTTATCGAGGGGGCATAGGGTATCGATTACGCAGGGGTATTTGTCGATATCCATTTCTACTGCGTTCTCCATTTGCAGTTGATGGATGTTGCCTCGGGCCCACACTGGGTTGTCTCCGTAGCCCCGAGGTAGCCATTTATCGACCATTTGCTTGAGCTCCTGTTGATTGTCAACCTGAAGCTCGCCGTGGGCGATATTGAATGGGATGTCGCCGTCTACGGAGATGTACAGCGGCGTTTGCAGTGCCTTTTTGACGAGGTGAACGACAAGCGCGCGGTTGTCTGCTTCGTTCATTTCCTGCTCGAGCCACACGCCACCATTGCCAATGAAGTCCATTGGGCGATGGTAGTTGCTGTGGTAGAGGCCTAAGTAGTTCAGTAGCATGGCCTCGTGGTTGGAGAGGGTGCAGAAAAACCAAGGCTCATCAATCAGTGCGAATGTTTTCAGTGAGTGTGGCCCTCGATCCACCAGATCGCCGACGCTGAAAACCCGGTCTTTGGTGGTGTCGAAATTGACTTGCTGCATCTTGGTTTTGAGTAATTCAATGCAGCCATGCAGGTCGCCGACGACAAAGTCCCTGCCTTTTTTGTTTTTCTCGAAGTGCCGGCAGCCTTTAAGGAGGTCGGGGGACGGGTTGATGTTTGCAAGCTCTGCTTCAATGTATTCGTACACGATGATTCTCAATCTTTGGAGTTGATGTCCATTTCGCTTACCCATTCGGCTTCGCGTAGACACATGAGTGCCGCCAGTTGTCCAAGTGGCGTATCGCTGAGTTCGACGCCGTCGAGGGTGCTCATGGCCAAGATGAGCTCGGCCATGGATTGGGCTCCGACAAATCGATACTCGGACAGAGTAATTTCTTCTTTGTTGGACTTTGCGCACGGAAAGTTTTCCCAATCCATGTCGTCGATGGAATGGTGATTGGTGCAGTCACTCGGTCTCGAGCAAGAGCAACTTGTTTCGATGATGTACAGATCGATTTGACCGCGCTCTTTTTGGTAGTCGATGGTCACGCGGATGCCGACGGTGGCCATGGTGGGTTTGATGTCTGCGACATAGGTGCCCACTTCGGTCTTCTTGAAAATCAGCTGGGTGCGGTAATTCTGGGTGCGTTCCATGATTTTCCGTGGCTTGCAGGGCATTCAGGGGGTGTGTGGCGTCTCGGCGATTTCGGTCAGGAGTTCCTTGGGGAATCTCCAGACGGCTTCGCAGGCGACGCTGATGGCTGCGACATCTCGCATGTTGACCTGCGTCTTGGCTTCTGGCATCGCATCAAATATCCGCTTCATCGCGTAGATGAGGGCGGGGAACTTGTCTGCTGTGATGGTCGATCGCAGGCTGGGAATGTCTTGCTTGGGCGCCATGGCGCATGGTGGCTTGTCGATGTGAATGGCCTTGCTGCCGTGGTATGGGCAGTCTTGTGTGCTTTGGCATTCGCAGCTTTGGACTTGACGGAAGGTCGTGTACGAGCCATGCCACTCTTTTCCTACGCGCCTGACCTCAACTTGCAGCCCCGGCGTCATGGCGCTGGGGCGCAAGTGATGGATGTAGGTGCCATGCAGGGTCTTTTCGAAGACCAGTTGGTTGTCCGTTGGGTTGAACTGGCGGCTCATGATGATTTGCGCTCGTTATCGAGGATCTCGGAAGTTGAAGAACGGCATCATCTGCCGCAGGTTGTCGGCCGACTTGCGCAACTCTTCCATGCTGGTGGCTTCGCTGGTGCGGCGTGCCGCATCCGCAGCGGTGGTGGCCAGCATCTGCGCGATGGTGTGTTGCATGGCCATGGCGGTCTCTGACTGGGTCAGGTTGGCCTCCATGAGTGCTTTGGGCATGGCAAATCGAGGATCATTCATGTAGGCGGCAATCCACTCGCGCATCAGGCCGTGCATTACCTTGGAGGTTTCTTCTTGTGTCTTGAGCTGGCTCATGACAATTTCCGTGGCTTCATCAACGGCTTTGATGACGATGTCTTTGTTGGGTTTTTTGCTCATCTGCCTCTCCTTTTTTACATATTGAAATCTGCGACTGGTTTGCGCGGAGGAGGGGTGTCCTCTGGGAAGTCGTTGCTGCGTGGTTTTGCGGCTGCTGCTTGCGCGGTGGTTGTCTTGGACGCAGGCTGTGGCGGGGGCGATGCACTCTCGTTGTCGCTGCCTGCTTTTGTGCCGTCGAGGTTGTATTTGAATGCAGGGTCGAGTTGTCGCTCTGCAATGCTCCAGACGCTGAGTTCTTTGGTGGCTTTTTCCATGCCACTGATGTACTCGGCGTGTGCCTTGAGCTCGTCTTCGTTGGCTTTGAGGATGGGGAGGTTGTAGCTTCGCAGGTCGATTTTTTGACCTTCTCCATCGCTTTGGCCACTGTCTTGTCCGGCGCCGCCGATGAGCATCAGGTCATTTTGTCCTTTGCTCATCTCGATGTAGACATCGGCCAAGATTTCCGCGTCCAGCAAAGCGCCGTGCAGCACGCGGCCCGAGCGGTCTACGCCAAGTCGGTCACAGATGGCATCCAGTGAGTTTCGCTTGCCTTGCCAGACGCTTTTCGCAATGGCGAGGGTGTCGGTGACGCTGTGCACATACTGGTCAAGCCTGCCGAGGCTTTCTTGCTGGAGGTGCCAGTTCAAGAAGCCGACGTCAAAGGGGGCGTTGTGGATGACCAGTTCAGAGTCCTTGATGAACTCCAAGAAGTCTTTGGCAACAGATTTGAAGAGGGGTTTGTCTTTGAGGAATGAGCTGCTCAGGCCGTGAACGGCTTGGGCTTCTGCGGGCATGTCTCGTTGAGGATTGAGGTAGACATGAAAGCGTCGACCCGTGAGCTTGCGCTCAATGACTTCCACTGCGCCAATTTCCACCAGCCGGTCGCCGCTGCTGGCGTTCAGGCCGGTGGTTTCCGTGTCAAGAATGACTTGGCGCGTGTGGGGGCGTATCAGGTTGGCCAGCAAGCTGGCTTCACTTTGTGGGGCGGCTTTCTTTTTCGACATAAGTGCAATGATACCGCCATACACGACTAATTACACTTGCCTGTCAGGTTTTTTTGCCTTTGCTGGCTGTTCTTTGCTTTGCACGTTCGGCCATCATCTCGCGCCTGCGTTTGGCGCCTTCTCTCATGCGTTGTTGTCGTGCGGACAGTTTGCTGTGCCAGCGGCGGTAGCCTTCAGAGCCAAGAATGAAGAAGACGATGGCCGGTCCGATACACAGGAGTGCCCAGACCGTGTAGAAGATGGCAACATCCTTGTACCAGCTTGATTTGGAGTCTTCCCAGCGCTGGATGCCGCTTTGCAGCACATTGATGAATTCGTTTTCCTGCCCGCGCCGCTTTTTCTCTTCATCGCTGGCGTTGTCTGTCAGTGGCTCCTTTTGCAGGTGACCTTCGATGATCTCTTTGCCCTTTTTCAGCAGCGCTTCCCCGTAGAGTTTGTCCCCAAAGACGACGTCGCGAATGGAGTCCATGGTCGGGGTGGTGCCGCTGATGCGGTGCAGTGTGGACTGAATGTCCAGAAGTAGCTGCACTTCTTGACCAAATTCGAATTCATCGCGCAGGGGGCGGTAGGGCCAGATGATCGCGATGCACAGGGTTGTCCAGATAAGGAAAAATGCGGCGCAGATTTTCAGCCATCGTTTTTCAAAGGTGATGGACTTGTATCCCATCCAGCCCTTTGGGGTGGGCGAGGGGCCTGTTGCGGTCGCTGCTGCTTGTTCGTGGCTTGGCGGCGTAGGCGGTTGAATGGCTTGATTCACGGTGATGTTTTTTTTGTCAGGTTTATTTGGTTTATTTCTATGAATTTTCTCACAGGTATTTGAACCATGGGTTCTACATCGCCCAAGTCATTTCTTTGGGCGTTACAGCTCATGGTGATGTGGTAATTCTCCCTGCCGGCGGGCGTGGCCACTTCGCTGAGTTTTTCCGTGACGGGTGCGCAAAACACCCCGTCTTTGAGAAGAACCACAAAGTAGACGGGCAGCCCTGTATTTTTGGCCAAACTCACGCAGTCCCTGTATTTGTGCTCGGACAGGTATATCGTTGAGAATTGTTTTTTGGTGATGTTTCTTCGTTTGACCTCGAAAAATCCGTGTATTCGACCGTCTGGGGTGCACAGCAGGAAGTCGTAGTGATCGAAGGTCCCGGTGTGCTTGGCCTGCAGTCCGGTGATTTGGACCAGTTGTCCAGCAACAGCCATTTGGTCAGCCACGTTCTGCGCTGTTTCGTACTTGGAGACAGCTCTTTGGCTTCGTGCGGTGGCTTGATGCGCGCTGTTGGAGAGGGTTCTGAGCCGGTCTGAAGGCCTTATTTGGTTGCGTTCGGTGGCTTCCATACGCGATTAACCTTGGATTTTTTGCAGTTGTATCGCCGCACTGGGGATGCTCACGAAAATCTCCAGATCGCCTCTCTTTTGGGTGTTACTGGTGGTGATTTTGGGGAATGGGTGGAATTGCTCTTGGTTTTTGATGGCAATGAAGCCGACGCTGGCGCCATCGCTCTCGTCGCTGTGATCGATGGCGATGAATGTCCCAAGGTGGTGGCCAAACTGCCAGTGAATTTGCAGCGCGCGGCTGACAAGGTCCAAGGGCAGCAAGATGTCGGCGTTGTCTGCCTTGAGCTGGTTCAGTGAGGCGGTGACGCGGCAGCCGACAAACATCGATTTGACCTCTGGGTCCTTGTTTGCTTTTTGTTTGTCGTCTCCGGGCAGCATTTCTCTGTCTTTGAGTGTGCAAAATTCAGCGGACGCGCCCACTTTAATCATGTGCATGCGCAGTCTTTGGTCTTGCCCCATTTTTTGGCACAGTGCGACCGATATGGCTCTGCTGCATTGGGCTTGAATTTGGCTTGTCGTTGTCATTTAACTTGGATATCCTGAGAATTGAAAATGTGTGGTGCGTATGCTATACACGACAAATATTAAAGTCAACACCGCAATTGGCGTAATTGCGACAGTTTTTGTGAAGGTGATGGATGTCCAATGACTTGGCGAAAAAAAGGGGAGCCAAACTCCTGAGTCTGTCGCGAATTTCGGCGGCGCAGCGCATGCGTGAGCTTTTGCTTGCTGGAGATGTGGATACCGAGGTTGCGGACAGTGATGGTTGGACCGCTTTGCATTGGGCGGTCAACGAGGGGTGTGATGCTGCGGTGAGGGTTCTGCTGGAGGCGGGGGCTAATCCGAATGCGTCCGCCAAATTTGGTGAAACGCCGCTGCACCGCAGCGTGTTTCGCCATCGCCAGTTGGTTGCGGAGGTGTTGCTGGCGGGCGGTGCTCGAGTGAATGATGTCGATAGCCTCGGCAAGGCGGCCATCCATATGGCTTGCGCGGCTGTTAATGTGCCGATGGTGATTTGCTTGATGCGTGCGGGTGCTGATCCGGAGTTGAAGACGCACTCGGGCAAGACGGCTTGGGACCTAGATCCTTCTGGTGTGACGCGCGAGGCTTGGGTCTCTTGCAGTTTGGAGCGGAAGCTTGGTGATTGCTTTGGGGATGGCGGCGCCGAAGTGAATTCGGGTGAGCTGCGTGTTTCCAGAGGTCTTTCTATTTAGCGCCGTTCGTGATGGCTGATGGCTTTCCAGCAACCGGCTGCCGCAATGGCCCATAGGGCAATGGCTAAAAGAGCCAAGCCGCGATAGTAGCCTTGTGTTTTCTGAATGGGGAATGCCATGTAGTAGGCTACAAAAAGAATAGCCACAGAGATTGGCAGAACTACGAAGAAGATATAGGCGCTTGACCGTTTGAGGTTATTCATTGGGTTTTCTCTTGGGCAGCTGGTGCAGTTGAGTGATTTGCTCGTGTCTTTCTTCGTCGTTGGCGTGAAGATAGATGGAGGTCGTTTGGATATTTTCGTGTCCGAGAAAGTCTCGGATGTAGCGCAGGTCGGTGCCTGCATCGGCCATGTGGCTGCCGGCAGAGTGCCTGATCCAGTGGGCGCTTGCAAAGCGCAGCACCATGGCGCTGTTCTTGTCTTCTTCGCTTTCGCTTGCCTCCAGCAGCGAAACGGCTGCTTCAAATGCTGATTTGACGATTTTGTCCAACGCCTGCCTGCCAAGGGGCTGGAGCAGGTGCTGGTTTTTGCTGGAGACCACCAAGGGCGTGGTCTCTTCGGGGGATGGCAGCGGGGACAGGTCCATGCTCTGGCGGTAGCGCATCAGGGCCTCCAGCAGGGCGTTGCCCACGGGAATAACGCGCTCTTTGCTGCCTTTGCCAATGACGATGAGATTCCAGCGGATGGCGCCTTTGCTGTCTCGTACGCGCTGAAAGCCGCCCATGGTGTTGGTGCACACCTCGCTGATGCGAAGTCCTGCCAGATAAAAAAGGCGAAACACCCATCGTGTTCTCTCGTACACCAGTAGCTCTTTTTTGCTGCCGGTGGGTAATCTGTCGATGGCGCTCAGAACGGTTTCGAGTTGGCTTACGTCAAGGTAGCGTGTCAGTCGTTTCTTCTGGCTCGCCTGCTTGGTCTTTCGCCTCAGGCTCAGTGGGTTGGCTGCCAGATAGCTTGCGTTAACCAGCCATGACATCAGGTTGTTGATGATGCCCATGGCGTGCGTCACCGAGCGCGCATCCAAGGCCTTGTAGAAGGGCTTCCAGTGCGGGTTTGTGCGGGGAAGTTTGGTCTTTCCAATCCAGAGCGCAGCTGGTTTGGGGTTGCTTAGAAATTCTTGGTACCGAAGGAAGTCTTCGTGTGTCAGTGATGACAGTGGTTTTTTGGCGTCGATGAGGCACCACAGAATAAGGCGCTCTGCTTCTCTGCGGTAGGCGTCCAAAGTTCGGGGACTTTCCTTGAATCGTTCATACCAAGCGCGAACGGCTGATAAGTCGTCGTTGGCAGAGATTTTTGTGCCGGCTACCCGATTGGTGCCAAACTGACCGCTGAGCTCTTCAGGTACCGTCAGTTCGTCGATGGTGCGCAGGGTGGCCAGTTCGTGCATGGCTATTTCAGTTGTCCGGGCTGGGACTCAAGACTGGGATGTCGGTGAAGGTTTTTGGATTCTTGCACAGTTTAATGCAGTCCTCACCTTCGGCTTTGATTTTTGCGCCTTTGGTGTTGATGTCAATTTCCAGATGGCAGGAGTTTTTCTCGTGATCGGTGATGGTGACCCTTTGCGGGTTGGACAATTCGTCTGTAGAGGTGATGAAGTAACAAATGCCGTCTTGAGAGATTGAGCGGTCGGCTTGCAAAGAGATGAGGATTTTTTGAAGGCCGCCGGAATCGTCTTTGCTAAATGGGTTGTCCCACACATGAAGTGTGTAGCCTTTGTGTTCGTAGTAGCCCTTGAGGGACTTGGGGGAGACTTCTGTCGGCGCTGGCTCTGGCTTGGTCTCGGCCTTGGCGGTTGATGGTGCAGAAGCCTTGGGTGAATTTGTCTTGGCTTCGATTGCCTGCACAGGCTTTTTGCTGGTTGATTTCGGCTCTTTTGCCAAAGTCATGCTGCAGCACACGCTCAGCGTGATGAGTGTCATCAAAGTCTTGTAGAGCGGCTTGGTGTTGTGCATGCAACTGTCCCTGATATCTGGTTTGCGAAAAAACGCAGGGCGCACCCCATATCAACCATCCTCCAGAAATCTATCAACCATCAGTCTTTTGACATTGAGAATCTGGACCGGTTCATCAACCATCGGCATATTTCCGAACCAGCCTCGCCGTCAAAGAGCCAAGTTTCAATCTTTATGAAGATTGAGGATTGGGGGCGCATTGCTCTGCGGCCAGACGAATCCTTATTGAAGGGATTCAACCACCCGCCTTTCGGTTGGGATGGACACCTTCGGGGGTGGCGCCCCGCAGGTGTATTTGGGCGGACTTGCCGCCCCAATGGCTTAGTCCTTGATGGCTGCGATGGCGGCCACGCGGTCATCAAGGTCAATTGATAGCAGTGAACGGTTGATGTCGGCGATTTCGTCGCTGAGTTTGTGTGCAGCGCGCCGGCCGGCTTCAACGATGTCCTTGAAGGCTTGGACTTGTTCTTTGCTGTGTGCGTGAACGAACTCTCGCTCGCGCAGAGAGTAGGCGTTTTTCTCTTGGGCCGGCAGCGCGTCGAAGTCGCTGGCGGTCATGCCTGCGTCATTTTCATGCTTGAGCACAGCCTCGTAGACGGTAAGCAGCTTGTTGCTGCTTTCGATCTTGTTGAGCCGCTCATTGATGCCCAGCTTTGCATTAGCTTTCGCCAATTCGGTGCGAATCTTGGCGACCGCCTGCAAATACAGTTGCAGGTTCTGGATGCTGTTTTGTTGCTCGGATTGGATTTTATTGGCGATGTCGACAGCCGAGATGGGCTTGGATGTGCGGTCAAAGCTGAGTTTGGAGATTCCGGCTGTGATGTGTGATTCTTCGCGTTTGATTTCATCGCGGATGCGCTCGATCACCTTGTGCCAGCGAGTCAAGGTCAGGTTGTATTTTTGCTTGCTCATGTCTTAATTGTCCTGATGAGTTTTACGATTTGGCGCAAGTATAGCAGCATAAATCGCATCCGATTGCAATTAAACACGATAAATAAATGTTTTTCTGTCCTGTGATTGGTCGTTGGCTGAGGTGTTTTCTCTGTGGCGCTGGAAAAGCATAAAATGAGCACAAGGCGTTCCGAGGGCGGGTGAAATACGGACGCGCTGCCCATGGGTCCTGCGGTCAGCGGGGGAAACAGAGGCTCGCATTGGGCACCTCGTGTCGAGGAAGGCGCTACGGCGCCTTTTCTTTTGGCCTTCTGCGGCATTCTGTGACTGTTGCACAATCCTTATAAATCAAGGACTTATTGCAGCTGAATAGCCCGAAATTTGTGCGGTCAGCTCATTTGTAGGTCGAGATCCACGAGGCCAGCTGAGAAACCGACTGGGAATCGACGCCGGCCATCGCAGGTGCAGGGACTGCTCCCCAGACCCCTGAGCTGCCTTGCCGGACCTTCTTGGCCAGCACCGTCGTCAATTCGTCAGCGCTGTACCTGCCCGCCATCTCCTTGAGAGAGGGACCAACCATTCTCCTGTCTGCTGCATGGCAGGCTGTGCATTGGTTGGTCTTGGCAGCCGAGGTCGCCTCTGCGAGTGATGCGCCACCCGCAGCCGGTTGAGACGAGCGAGAAGGAATATTGGAGGTCACGACCTTCGTTCCCAAGAGGTTTGGGATGTCTCGAGCCATCTTTTCGTATTCATCCCGGCAGCGCGCTAGCCGAGACTGCGGCAACTTCGCGGAGGCCGCCAGAGAACCGAATTCATTGGGGTCCTTGCCAAATCCCCAGCACACCAAGTTGGCAAGGCGCTGCTCACTGAGGCCATGCTCATCTCCGTAATGGGATGAGCCATTCAGAACCAGTCCCATCAGGCTGGTTGGGTTGGTCGCAAAGAACATCAACGAGCGCTTCATGACCTTCTCGCCGCCCGAGGTCAGGAAGATGTACGAAGCGATCTTGTCCGCTGCATCCTCTTCCCTGCCCAGCACCGGGACGGAGTATTCGTGAATCAGGTGGTGCCCCATCTCGTGCAGGAGCACGAAAGCCAGCTCTGAGTACAGGACCTGCATGTACTGGGCATCGTTGTAGCGATTGCCCATGGCGCGGCGCAGGCCCTTTTCACTGTCAACCAAGAGCTCGTAGCACAAGGTGATTTCTCGGCGATCGGGGCTGTAGAAGGCATTGGCCACGCCACAGGCCCTAGCGATGACCGGAACCTCGCGCGGCGTGACTATGGCCCGGTTGATGAGGGTGGTGAAGTTTTCCAGCGTTCCCGACTGCCGCATGTGTGTCGCGATCCGCGCCTGCTCTTGGGTGGCTGGCGGCAGGAACTTGACGGCGTATTCGGCGTGGGCAGCGCCCCAAAACAATACAGCCGTTGCCACAAGGGCTTTAAGTGCTTCCACAGAACTTCCTAAGCTGGTTCAAAGATAGGAGGACTTTATTTGAAAATTCAGCTTTCAATTTCTCTTGTTGTTACAAGAGATGTAATCTCTTCCGAAAAATATATATAGATCATTGAGTTGCGCGTTGGGGTAACGGAAGATGCCGACGGGGAACTGATGCATTCACGGGGTGCCTAGCATCGCTGGCTTCCACTTTATGCTTAAACTATGAGTGCAGTCGGGGGAGGTATCCGGCGAAAATTTCCAAAAAACTCCAATGAATCAGATTATTAGCGGTGGCCACACATACTCGACAGCGCATCTTGTACCGATTACACACAAGATACTTCTGCTGTTAAGAGGGGGATTCACAAAGATGGCTTCTGTCGAATTCCACTTTTCGCACCATTGCTTTACATCAAGTCTGCCGCCGAACGAGACCGTTCCGCATGATTGCTACTGGTTTAATGATGGTTCGCTACACAAGCCTCGCCTGCGAATTTTCGACTTGGAACGATACACGCTTTCTCTGGACTTGCCATTGCATATCAACAACTTGGTGGCATCCAACCATATCGTGTCCAGAACTACTCGACGCGACAATATCGTGCGAGTTGATAAAGTGCAGGTTACCCGAAATGGCATCCCTATGCAGGTCAGCTATTACATTCTTATGCATCCCACTAAAATTCGGAAGGCGCAAAACTCCCCAGCAAAATTAAAAGTTGTGGTTGAGTCTGCATATCCAGAAAAGGTTGGATTTCACGGACCAAACATGATTAGCGCGCGCGAGCTTTCCAAGATGCTTGGCGAATACTGGTAACCCAAAAGGGTGAGGGGGCCCGAAGGCCCCCTCATATCGCGACGTTCACCTTAGCCCCTTCGGGGACCGCTTTCGCGGCGGAGTACAGCTGGATACGTCGCTGTGCTGTAGCTTGACAGAGCATTCACTCTGCTGCCCAACCAAGTCCGGTTACCTCAAGGGTGACAAGCGGGTTGGAGCTATTAGGATCAAATTTATCAGGCTGCCCACCTCTTGTCAAGCCCCTAGCCCTATTTTTGTTGGCAGGGCAGAAAAAATCTAAGTTCACAGAATAAAAACTGCCGCCAAAAAGAGGGGCATTCATTCTTTGATTCACCTAAGCTTGGGAACCGCATCGCGTCTAATACGGCACAGGCCTGTCCATGAACTCTTGAGTCTCTGGCTCTTGGCTTGAGTCAGTCTTATTCCCTCGGAACCCCTTCACTCCATCTTCTCGAGGCTTGACGCCATGGAAGTCAATCGAGGAGATGATGGCCCGGTAGTCCTGCCCGGCCACATGCATGTAGGCGCAAAGCGTGCCGATGATCGCGAGATGTGCCGGAACCTCATCTTTGGTGGCGTAGTTCGTGATCGCGTTCGGCGTTCGCTTGATGAGGCGCGCGAACTCCTTGACGCTCATGTCGGCAATTTCTAGTTGCCTGAGGAATTCTTGATATGTCATGGAAACACATAAATCGTGTGTTGCATATTCGCACGGAAAGCAGCAGCAGGCTTGCTGAATTTGACTTAAACACATAAACTTATGTGCAATTAGCGCTTTCAGCACTCCCATCTAATGTCCGCCAGCGAGCAGTACGCCCTCAGCAAAACTCCTTTTTGGATGCGCGCTGACTCGCACCCCATTTCCTTGCACATGATTGCATCCATGCAGGATGAAGATTGTCGGCGCATGCTGGCCGCCCTACGCTGGGGTGATCAGCACACACAGACTTGCCCGGCGTGCGGCACCATCGATAGCCACTACAACATCAAGTCACGCAGGCAGTGGCGATGCAAAAGCAAGGGCTGTAGCCACACCTTCTCGGTGCTCAGCGGCACCCCGTTTGAAAACGCCAAGATGGGCTACCGCCGGCTGCTCATGGCCATGTTCACCTTCATCGTGAACCAGAAGGGCATTTCGGCCCTTGCTCTGAGTCGAATCATTGGAGGCCAGTACCGCACCTCCTACACCTTCATGCACAAGATCCGGGAGGTGTTCATCCGCGAGCTTGACAGCGACACCTTCGCGCAGTTGGCCGGTACCGTGGAAATCGACGGCGCCCATGTCAGCGGCCGGCTGCGCAAACCACGCAAGGCCAAGAAGACCACGGCCAAGGACAAGACCGAAGTACCCCAAAAGTGGCGTATCAGGTCGGCCGAAGCGACTGCCGGCCAACACCGAGACAAGGTTGACCCATCCGAGAACCCGACACACCCGAATCGACGGATCGTGCTGGTCCTGCGCCTGAAAGACACCAGCGGCAAAAAGCGTGGCGCCTCACGCACCGTCACGATGGTAGTCCCATCCGAGAACAAGGAGGACATCAACCGGATCGTCAAAAAGTTCGTGGCGCCGGGCTCCATCGTTCGAACGGATGAGCTTCCCGGCTACAAGCACCTCGTGGGAGAGGGCTACATCCACGAGTCCGTGAACCACTCGGAAGAGTTCTCCACGGATGATGGGGTCAACCAGAACCAAGCCGAGAGCTACTTTGCGCGGATGCGCCGCGCCATCATCGGGCAGTACCACAGGGTCACGCCAAAGTACATGCACGACTACGCCCAAGAGATTGCATGGCGCGAGGATGTTCGCCGCAGGAACACCTTGATGCAACTTAAGCTCCTTGGCAACAAGGTGCTTTCATCGGGCGTCTCCGTTGACTGGTTCAACTACGGCCGCAAGGGCTTCGGTCGGGCTGCCATCGTGATTTAGCCCTCGGGCCTTGTCAACGGCGTTCATGGCTTCGTTGCCTACCCAGCGCCAAACCCCAAATACTCGACCAAGTTCTGGCTCGGGCGAGTCGGGAAGACGCTCAAGCCAGCCTCGCCTTTTGAGGACGAAACACATCTCGGCAGTTCTTGCGCTCAGCTTGGTTCTTGGGCCGCCAGTAAAGCCACTCAGTTCTGCAACCACTCGTTGAAGCTCATCCGTCCGAATTGAACGCCCAGAGTTGCGTCGAAAATAGTCAATCACACCTTGAATGACTTTGCCATGTGACGCTTTGGAAATGTGCCCACAGGGCTTGGTTGCGCGAATATGCTCCGCATTGATGGCTGACACTGCCTGTATTTGCGCGTCGATGTGGGATAGTGAGGCGTCCAAATCCCTCTGAAGAGTGTCAATCTCTGTGATACGGGCAATCAGTCGCTGTTTCTCAGTTTCCAAGCGCGCCCGGCGACCCGCTGTGTAGCTGCGGTCTTTGATGAGGCGGTTGAGTTTTGTTCCAAGTTGCTGCATTCAGTTAGCTGAACACAGCAACTCATTTCAGTCTTGTGCAACAGACACAGAATGCCGGCCTTCTGACCCCGGCGTCTATGGCTGAAATTTTGCCCGCATCATTTCACGATGTAGGTTCTTTTTTCAGGCTCGATTGCGCCGCTCATATGCGCTGGGGTGACGACCGTGGGGCTGATCCAGATGATTTTTCGAAGCGCGAGCTGGGGGCCGTGGGGTTGGTTTCGGTAGTGTCCGCGCCGCCAGTGGATTTCATTGAGTCGGTGCCCGCCTTGCTCGCTTGTTGTTCCTTCGATTCGCTCGGGGCCAATGATGATTCGGTCGTAGCAGCTTTGCAGGCGGCGCGCAGCTTTGGCTTGTTTGGCGCTGGATTTGAGGTTGCTGAGTTGCTTTTTGAGTGCGCTGGCTTGAAGGTCTTCTTTTCTCAATGCGCCCGGACTTTGCAAGTACAGCATGATTTTGATGAGGTGCAAGATGGCCTGCTTGGATACCTCGAGCTCTTTGGGGCTTGCCATGATGTAGCCGCTATCCGGGTCGACCATGTTGGCGATGAACACTTCTTTGCGGTGAAGCTCAAAGTAGCGCTCCATCGTTTTGTGCACGCTGTCGGTCTCATCGAGGACCGGGATGGTGAAGATTTGGTAGGCGTCGTCGGCAATATTGGCCTTGGGGGCGCCGGTGAGCATCAGTTGAATGTGGCGGATGTCTCCCAGCTCTTCGTGTCCAACAAGCTGTCCTTGGTACTCAAATACATAGCAGCCCTCGCTTTGGTGCCATCCGGTGCTTTGGTTGAAGACTTGGATGGGGTTGGTTCGGCTTTGCCCGAATTCAAAGTAGCAGACGGGGTAGGGCGCGCGGGCGGCCCCGATTGGAATTTCATCCGAGATGTCTGTGTGCTCGAGCATTTTGTCGAGCGCATCGGTGGTTTGAAACAGCGCGCCCTTGGCCATTGAAAAGCGCATGGCAAGGATGGGCCCGTTGGTGAAGCCGTCATTGCTGGAGGCTTCATCAAACTTGGAGTAGCCATACATGGCGGCCATGAGGGCGCTGGCTTCGCTGAGCTTTTGCAGTGTGGTGTGCAGTGGCAGCGTCGGGTCCGCCACGATGGCTTGTACGGCTGGCCAATCCTTGCCGCATTGCAACTGCTGCACTTCAAGCGTACCCATGATGCTTACCCGTGCGGGATGTGGCAGGGCCATCAGTTTGGGGTCGTTTGTTTCACAGGCTTGGGCGAGCTCTTGAATTCGTCGAATGCTGCGCTCGCTCAAGCTGGCGAGGCTGGCCATGACGATGTCGTTGAAGGCCTGCTGCTGGTTGTGCATGCTGAGTTGGCTTTTGAAAACTTGTCAAATCATAACATAAGAACTCTTATTTGACAAGGTTCGTGTGTGCAGGGAATTCAATTGGGATTCAAAATGATTAAAGTTATTAATTAAATGGATTCCAAATGCGTTTTCTGTTTTTGATTTCTTTGTTGGGTGCATTGGCGTCGGCTCAGGCTTCTGAGATTGCGCCTGATAAAAAATTACATTTTTTGGGTTCGGCTGCTATATCTGGTGCTGCTCGAATTGCATTGGATGGAAATCCTGATGCCTTTGGGTATTCTGTGCTGGCTGGATTCGGTGTTGGGCTGGCCAAGGAGATTTCAGATAAAAAAACCACGGGGTTTAGCCGTGGTGATTTGATTGCCGACTTTGCTGGTGCTGTTGCCGGTGCCTATTTCGCTGAAAAAGCCATCAGGCCATTTTTGGGGCGAGAGCCTGATGGCGGTTTGCGTGTGGGCTTTAATTACACCGCTTCTTTTTAAGCTTTAGGCAGTTTTGAATTGGCTGATGACCCTGCTGAGGTTGTCGGCCATGGTGTTAAGCGATTGTGTGGCGGCAGTCGACTCCTCGACGAGCGCCGCGTTCTGCTGGGTATTGTGGTCCAGTGATTTGGCTGCCTCATTGATTTGAGACAGGCCTTGGGCCTGAATGGTGGTGGAGTTGGTGAGTTCGCTCATCATGGTTTTGACCTTGTTGATCGCCTCGAGCACCTCTTCAATGGTTTGTCCAGCTTGTGTGACTTGACTGGAGCCTTGCTCGACATTTTGGACGGACTCTGCAATGAGTGAGCCAATTTCGACGGATGCTGCGCTGGTGCGTTGTGCCAGCCTGCGAACTTCTTCTGCCACCACGGCAAATCCTCTGCCAAGCTCCCCGGCGCGCGCGGCCTCCACTGAGGCGTTAAGGGCGAGGATGTTGGTTTGGAAACTGATGTCGTTGATTACGCGAATGATTTCGGCGATTTTTTGACTCGAGTCGGAGATGTGCTTGATGGAGTTGATGACATCATTCATCTGCTGCCCGGCCTGAGTAGCGATGGCTGAGGTATTTTGTGTGGTGGTGTTGATGGTGTTGGCTGTTTTGGCGCTGGCTTCAACGGTGACTTGCAGCTCGGCAATGGAGGCTGCAGTTTGCTCCAGTGCTGCGGCCTGTCCTTCTGTTCTTCGGCTGAGGTCTTGGTTGCCGGTGGCGATTTCTCGTGAGCTTTGGCTGACCTGCAGCACCCCGTTCTGCACCTCCGAGATGAGTGATTTGAGACGGTTTGACATGGTCGTCATGGCGCGCATTAGGTCACCCAGCTCATCCGTTCTTTCCGTTTGAATGTTCTTGCTCAGGTCGCCTGCGGCGATGGCTTCGACAAGGCGTTTGCATTCGCGCAGTGGGCTCAGCACGGCGCCGAAGGCCAGCTTGGCAATCAGAGCCATGATGGCGATGGCGGCTGCCATGGCGCCTGCAATCCAAATCAGACCGCTCTTGGCGGTTGAGTGCAGACCAGAGATTTCCGTCTGCGCCAGTTGATTTGCTGCTTGAACGGTGTGGTCAACGGATTTTCGATGCAGTTGGAATGCGGCGTGCGCAGCGCTCAGTCCTTCCTTGGCTGCTGCGGTTCGCCCCTCTTGAAGTGGGGAAATCACATTTTTCTCTATGGATTCAATGAATTTCAGGCCGTGTGCGTGCTGTTCTTTGAGCAGCTCTCTTTCCGCGTCGTGAGTTGCATTTTTCTGCCAGAAATCGATTCGCTCTAAGTATTCTCTTTTCAGGCGCTGCGCTTCCTGTTGTGCCTGTGCTGGTGTGATGGTTCCTTCTACCGCCATGGAGCCGGTCAGTCTCAGCTCTACCAAATACAGGGGAGGGGGGAGGATATCTGCGACGGCATCTTTGGCCATCATGGTTGCGTCTGCCTGTGCTTCAAGTTTTTCAAAACTTGCATAGCTGATGGCTGCAGTTGTGACAATTCCCGCTGCGCCAATGAGAATCAGCGTGGCCAGAGTTGATTTAATCGATATATTTTTCATTTGCCGTTTTCTATTGTTTGGGCAATTTTATTCAATTATCAAAATTCTGATTTCGAATAATTGCTCGAAATGGGTGCGTAAAAATGCCCCTGAATTAGGGGCATTTTTAACTCCTCAATCAGAAGACGAAATCGTCCGCTGTGAGTGTGGTCACGCCCGTGAGGGCAATCTTGAACTCGGCGGTGTTGTCGGCGTTGGTGCTTCCCACAAGGAATCCCGATTCAATCCAAAGCCAACCGGTGGCGTCATCGCCCGCAACGGCCGGTGTCGCTGTGGGGTCTGGCGCCACGGGCGCTGTGTCATGGAACGAGTTGAAGACCGAGCCAGTGAAGACCAGCTTGTCCACGCCGGTTGCGAAGTCAGTAATGGTGTCTGGCGTCCCCACGAGGCTGTGGTTGGCTGCGGTGAACATGAAGCGGTCCGAGCCGGAGCCTCCGGTGAGCACATCTTGGCCGGCGCCTCCAGTGATTTGGTCGTCGCCGGCGCCGCCGTCGATGACGTTGTTGGCGCCGTTGCCGACCAGAGTGTCGGACAGGCTGCTTCCCACGATGTCTTCGATGTTGGTCAGTGTGTCTGAACCTTCGCCGATGGCTGAGCCGCTGGTGAGGTTGACGTTCACGCCGCCTGCAGCGCTGGAGTAGTCAATCTTGTCGAGGCCGCCGCCGCCATCGATGGTGTCGTCCCCAAGGCCTCCGACGATGACGTTGTCGTTGCCGTCTCCGGTGATGGAGTCGTTGAAGTTTGAGCCGACGATGTTCTCGAAGTTCGCCAGCGTATCGGTGCCGTCGCCTGTGGCGGTGCCGGTTGCGAGATTGACGGTCACTCCCGCAGCGGCTTTGGAGAAGTTGATTTTGTCGATGCCGCCACCGCCGTCGAGAGAGTTGTTTCCGGCAGAGCCGTAGAACAGGTCGTCGTTGACTGAGCCGATGGCGTTTTCCACATTGGTCAGGGTGTCGTTGCCTGCGCCCCCACTTGCTGTGCCAGCGCTCAAGTCGACTGTGACGGCAGTTTGGGCGGACGCGTAGCTGGCCGTATCGACGCCATTGCCGCCGTCGATCAAATCATCGCCATCCATGCCTTCGATGAGGTCGTTGCCGTTGCCGGCGTCGATTTCGTTGGCTGAGGCGTCACCGATGATGGTGTCATCGAAGTCACTGGCATTGACGACTTCCAAGTTGAGTAGGGTGTCGTTGCCATAGCCGCCGCTGGCGTAGCCTTTGGTGAGGTCAATGACGACGGCGGAGTTGGCCATGGAGTAGTCCACAGTGTCTTTGCCGCCATTGCCGTTGATGGTGTCGTTGCCGACGCCTGCGTCGATGAAGTCGTCGCCCTCGCCGCCGTCGATGGAGTTGCCGTTTGCGTCTCCGTAGAGGAAGTCGGCATGGTCGCTTCCGGTGATGTTTTCGACATTCACGATGGTGTCGTCGTCGTCGCCGCCGGTTGCCATGCCCTTGGCAAGATCAACATACACGCCGCCGGGGGCGTTGTTGTAGAAGACGGTATCGATGCCCGCGCCACCATCGATGATGTCATCTCCTTCACTGCCTTCGATTTGGTCATCTCCGGCGCCTGCGTCGATGATGTCGTTGCCAAAGTCCGCGAAAATCTTGTCGTTGCCCGCGCCAGTGCTGATGCGGTCTTCACCGTCGCCGCCGTACGCGATGTCGTCACCCTCGAGCGAGATGATGGTGTCATCACCTGCGTTGCCGTACATGGTGTTGGCGCCTTTTTCGCCGTAAATCATGTCGTCGCCCAGACCGCCTTTGATGACGTCGCTGCCGTCGCCGCCGTAGAGTTTGTCGTCTCCCGCGCCGCCGTCAAGCATGTCGCGGCCTACGCCGCCGTAAATGACGTCGTCTCCCGAGTCGCCGTACAGTGCGTCGTTTTCGATGTCTCCAGTGATGTAGTCCATGCCCGCGCCGCCGTTGACTTTGTCGTTGCCATCGCCGCCATAGAGCTTGTCATCTCCGCTGCCGCCATCGATGGTGTCCCAGCCTACGCCACCGCGAATGATGTCCTCGCCGGCGTGGCCCTTGAGTGTGTCTGCGCCCGCATCGCCATTGATGACATCGCGGCCTTGCCCGCCCCCGATGTCGTCGTCTCCTGCGCCGCCGATGATGACGTCGTCTCCCGCGCCGCCATCGATGGTGTCTGCGCCTTCAGCGCCCCAAATTTTGTCTTTGCCGGCGTCTCCATTGAGGATGTCGTCGCCCAGACCGCCGTTGATTTGGTCGTTGCCATCGCCGCCGTATGCGGTGTCATCACCGTTTTCGCCGGTGATGATGTCATCTCCGATTTCTCCATATATGGCATCCATGCCGGCGCCTCCAGACAGGCGGTCGTTGCCCGCCCCGCCGTAGAGCACGTCGTCGTCATTGCCGCCGTAGAGCCTGTCGTCTCCAAGACCGCCGTAGAGCTGGTCGTCTCCATCGCCTCCATCAATGGTGTCGGCTGCTGTGGTGCCTCGAATGATGTCGTCAAGGTCTGTGGTGTCGAATCCGAGGGATTTGATTGTCGCCATTTGTGGTCCCCTTTTTTGGGTTATGAATACATGTAATTTCCCATTTTGCAAGAGTTCCTGAATTTGTGCAGGGCGCTATGGGATGTCTGGCCGGTTGCGCAAAAGCGACGTTTTGGCCTTGCATGAGATTTTTTTAGGGGCAATTTGCCTCTATATGGGTTGCGTAAAGTACACTTCGTACACGATTTATAGGAAATATTCAAATGTCCTTCACCATTTCTCCATCTGTTCTGGCCAAGACCAAGTCTGCTTCGCTTGAGGATTTGCGCGGTCGAATCGAGCGATTGGCCATGCGCGAGCGTGATGTCAATATTTCGGCGACGCAGCTGAGCAATGACGATCTCATTGATCTCGCGAGCGCAGCGAAGGAGTGTGGCGACGGCAAGAGCGTTCGTGCGGCTGAAGCCGTTTTGGCTGCTCGGCAGGGGGTGTTCGATAAGCCGGTACCCAATTTCAAGGCATTCATGGAAATGTTGCGTGCTTTCTTGCTCAAGGATGCGCTCGATGGCTGGGTCTATCTTGAGGACAAGGATGGGCGTCTGTACCCGCAACTGGTGACGGGTGTGCGATTTGAAGAGCCTAACTTGACAAGGGGGAGGTCTGACCCGGCGGTTGTTGTTGAAACAATCTTTTATGGTGTCAAGCGCGAGGGCTCAAGGCCTTCTCTGGGTGTTGTGCACTGCTCGCATTCTTTCTATCCGCATGATGTGGCCAAGAAGCGCTTGGCTGACGCGCTGGCGGCTAAGAGGCTTTACAAGGAGACACCCATTCTTCGGGCTGACTACGACGCAAGCATGGAGCGCTATCGGCGTGATGTGGCGGATGGTTTTTCCAAGCAGTATCGGCTCAGTGGTCGTGTGCTGAACATCGAGGGTAACTATTCGGGTGCGGGTAACTCTATTGATGGGCACAGGGTTATTCATGACCTTGAGGCAGGAGAGGGTGGTGCCTTTACTGCCTACGAGGAGTCGTTTCTCTTTGATGCGGATGCGGGGGAGTTGGGGTGCGTCCCGGAGCACCCGGTGGTTCGTGTTTTTGATCTCAAGACCCATGATTTCGTCTGGTCACATTCGGACGCCTTGACGCCTTATGCGTACGACAAGAGTCTGAGGGATAAGCTGGTGCTTCCTAAGACGCACCGAGACCTTTTGGATGTCCTGACCAGTGATTTGGATGCTTTCGTGGGGGACATGATTGAAGGCAAGAGTGCTGGCAATGTGATCCTTTGCAAGGGCATTGCGGGTGTTGGCAAGACGCTGACCGCCGAGGTTTATGCTGAGCTTATCGAAAAACCGATGTACAGCATCCATGCTGGTGTACTGGGTGTTGCTCCGGATGAGGTGGAGCGAAACTTGCGCATGGTCTTTGACCGGGCGCGTCGCTGGCAGTGCGTGCTGTTGCTCGATGAGGCGGATGTCTTTGTGGTTCGGCGAGGCGTGAACCTTGAGCAAAATGCCATCGTTGCGGATTTCCTGCGCACGATGGAGTATTTCGATGGCCTGATGTTCATGACGACCAACCGGCCGGATGACATCGATGAGGCGGTGATTTCCCGTTGCGCTGCCATCATTGAATATGAGGCGCCTGACGCTGGGGATGCGCGCGCTATTTGGGGTGTGATGGCGGGCATGTTTGAGGTCAATCTCGGTCAGCAGCTGATTGATGACCTTCTGAAGCTGTTTCCGGGCATTGTGCCGCGCGACATCAAGATGCTGCTGCGTTTGGCTTTGCGGGTGGCTAAGAGCGATGGCGCTGAGCTTACGGTGGAGGTCTTCCGTCGCTGTGCCATGTTCCGGGCCATCAAGATGGCGGCTGCCTGATGGCTTCTGTGGAGCACACTCGGCTGGTGGGCTTGGGCGAGAGGTGGTTGCGCCGGCAGGGCTTTTCCGTCGTGGCCACTGAGCTCAGTGCCTTGGCTTGTACTGAGATTCCGGATGTTGTCGGATTTCGGGCGCATTGTTCGGCTGTTGTTGAGGTGAAGGTCTCGCGCGCCGATTTTTTTGCGGATGCCAAAAAGGGTCATCGCCGGCCCGGCGCTCGTTCCGTCGGTACTTATCGCTTCATGCTTTGCCCGCTGGGCATGGTTGAGCCAGATGAGATCCCGGCCGGCTGGGGTCTTCTGGAGGCTGATGGGGCTTCGGTGCGCGCCACCATCGCTCCGTTGGGCAATCTTTGGACCCCTGTGGGTTCGGGGCCAGAGGGCTGGCTTTCTTTTCAGCATGAGAGCGACATGAGTGCTGAGCGTGCCATATTGTTTTCATTGCTGCGTCGCAAAACGAAATGAGAGGAGTTGGTGATGTTGTCTTTTTTAGCTGGGCTTTTTAAAAGACAAGAAGAGATCTATTCGGGAGTGGTTGAACGCATGGGTGTTGTTCAGGAGTCCTCTGGGGACGCAGGGCGAACCCGATATGCGCTTTTGCTCGTTGGTGAATCTCAGCCACGGGTGCTGAGCACCGAGCCGGGGACTTGCTTGGGGCTTTCGCAGGGGGAGTCTGAGGCCCATGAGGCTTTGCGTGTTCGCGTAGCCCTGACGCAGCCGGGTGACCGGATTTTTGTTCGCAACAGGGGTGCCTATGTCGTCTCGTACGACAATGAGACGCTTGCCATGCGCCTTTTGCGACGAACCGCCTGATAAAAAATGGCGCTCTAGGCGCCATTTTTCATTGCTTGGTGAGAGGTTGGCACATGTCTGAGTGCAGCGCCCTGTAGACCGCCTCGAACCCCTGTCCCCACCCATTGCTCCAAGGCTCGAGGATACTTTTGGCGGCGGCTGCTGCCTTGGTGAGTCCAAACTGTTGGGTCAGGTTGGATATCTCGTGCCAGTTGGGCTCTCCGCAGGTGATGGATAGCAGGTCCCTGCGAATTTCAGGCGCCTGCCTCCAATCCATCAACCGATGGTTGCGTCGAAAGACTTCTCGGGCTGATTCGCTGGCAATGAGCTCTTCAGCTTTGCCTTTGGGCTTGATTTCGCCGGCGTCGGCCTTGGCCCAGAAGTGTTCGATACTGCTGCCGTATTTTCGGATGACCTTTGCTGCGGTCTTCAATCCGATTCCATCGAGTCCGGCGATTTCATCTGAATCGTCGCCTGCCAGCGCCTTGCACTCGAGGTATTCGTCCGTGCTCAGAAAGTGACCTGTGTTTTTGGTGACTCTGTGGTCTGGATTTTGCAGATCCTCGAGTCGAATGGGGCTATCGTAGTCGGTCGGAAACCACGTGATGTTGCGCTTGAGCGCCTGCCACCAGTCGGTGTCCTTGGATAGGCATTCGATGCGCCATGACTCATCGATTTCGCGGCAGGTGTGGCCCACAAGGTCATCTGCCTCGGCCTCTCCGCAGCTGACCTGTGGTATGCCCATGGCTGAAAGCAGCTGCTGCGTGATAGGCAATTGCTGCTTGTAGCGTTGCCTGATTTCTCGCTTTTCGGGTGTGGCCGAGCGACTCGCTTTGTATTCCGGCATCAGCTCATGTCGCCAAGACGCGCTTCTGTCCCAGAAGACCACAGGCACCGCTTGTGGTCGCGCTTTCATTCTTGCGAATATGGAAGCTACGGCGCCATGGATGGCTCCCGTAGGAAAGCCGTTGTGCGCCAGTCGCGCGAAGGCGGGAACATACATTGCGGCGTAACCGATGTTGTTGCCGTCGACCAAGACGATGTCTGGGGAGGTGTTGTCCATGAGTGATATATGTCGTGTTTGGAGGCAATTGTACGCTCTGGCGCAAAATGAAAACAGCCGCAAATGCGGCTGTTGTGTGCCTTGCGGCTCTTTTTTTTGAAAGGTGCCTTTCGGCAGACGCGTCAATTCTTCTTGATGATGACCACCTTGCCTTGTGCGCGAATGAAGTCGCCATCCTCCTCGGTCTCGAGGTGAAGAATTCGATACTCGCCGCCAGTTTTTTTGCTGGTTTCTTCAGCGACAGTTCTGATTTGGTCAATCGCGCTGAGCGTGGCCTCTGTGATTTGTTTGGTCACGGCGGCTGCATCGTCGGCGCCTTTTGCCTTTTTTGCTGGCTTGGAAATTTTGGCCAAACCCTCAATGCTCATGGTTGTAATGGCAGGAGGCGCAGGAGGCGGCATGACCACAACACTCATGGGGGCTGGGTGCATGCGTTGCATGGGCATCATGGGCTGCATAGGCCTCATTGAAGGGGGTGTTTCGTTTTGTGTGCGCCCCTCCATCTGGGTGTGTCGCATCTTGATGTGCTCGAGCTCCTTGGGAGCCATGGCGCTGGCGTTGTTGAGCCATCGCTTTTCTTGCGCCTTGGTGTTGGCGTTGAATTCATCGAAGTCGTAGAGTTCCTTCTCGATGGATTGCGTGAGTCGGTATTCGTTGTCGTCTGGGTTGGGACTTGCCATGCTGAATGCGCTTGCGGCGAAAGTCAGGCTGAGCAATGCAAATGCGGTTTTGAGCTTCATGGGGCCTCGTAGTTGTAGTGTTATCAGATATTGTTACGCAATTTATTGTTTCGCGTTGGCCATTGCTCTGGCTTTCAGTATGGTGTTGATGATTCGCCCTGACTCCTCGACTCTTTGGCTGCTGGCTGCGGCGCGGCCCTTGTGAAACTCCTCGGCTGTGGGTCTTATCCATCGGTTTCCTTGGAGTCGCTTATGGGGGCTCATGGTTTTGAGAAGGTGCAGGTTGGTGGGGGTTTTGAAGCCTAGAAATTCATCGAAGACTTCAATTGTTCTTTTGAGCTCGAAAGCTTTTTCTTTGTCTTTGTGCAGCGCCCCATGCTTGACGAGATTGCCTTGGCCATCGCGCCAATCAAAAAGCCAATACAGGCCGGAGTCAAGCCAGAGGCCGGCTTGGGCGATAGCTTCTAGCTTGAGGTGCCCGAGTTGGTCTGAGATGGGATGAGATTGGTGGATGAGGTCCAGTGTTGCTTTTACTTGGTCTGATGGAACACTCAGGTGAATTGAGTCGATGTTGTAGTAGCAAACGCGAGCGCCATCCATGCTGGAGGCGGTCATCAGAAGTTTGAATAGCTTGGCTCTTGCGCAAGCGTATACGGTGCTGCTGAGGCTGTAGACATTGCTGTTGTTGTCTGTTTTGTAGATGCGCCACTTCTGGAGAAAGCTGCCGTCATTGACTTCTCGCTCGGATAATTTGTAGCCGTAGTGAGGGTGATCAAATGGTTGGCATTTGAATCTCTGCAAGAATTCTTGCTCAACCTCTTCTTGTGATTTCCAGTTGGTCGTCATCATGCTTGCGCGTGATGCGCAGGTGTGCAGACTGGTGAGCATTTCTTTGGCGATGGTTTTTTGCAGCTCGTTGCCATGACGCTTCAACTCGAAAGCTGGCCCCACCCATGTTGCCAGTGGATGGTTGATGGCTTTTTCGCTGAATATTCCTTGGGAGATTGTGATGTTGCAGTAGGGGTGAATTGCCTTTATTTCTACGGCGTGAAACCATGCCTGAATGGCTTGATTTTTTGCGAGTCTTATCGGTGTTGTTCTGCCTTCGCTGCCCATGAATAGAGGGGCGAATTGAGAGAGCTTTCTGAGGTGCTCTGGCTTGGGTTCAATCTCGCAAAAAAATATGCCTTGGTTGATGCGGTTATCGATGATGCTCTCTAGGAATGGACCTGATGTGCGTAGCTGCAGTTTTTGTGGGTCTGGGAAATTCTCGTATGCGACGATGGAGGCGAACATCGAGTTGAAATCCAGCGCAAGAATTTTCCTTTTTTTGGAGAATTCTGAGAACTCGATGGCCTCACCAAGACCGCACTGAGGCGTGTGGAAGAATGCTTGGTCCAGACTGCTCTTGCTTCTGATTTTTCGCTCAATCTTGAACTGGCCCGCTTGAGTGATGTGCTTTCGAAAGCTGCTTTCACACTCTTTGCCGTAACCCCATCTGAAGAGCTCTTTTGCGATATCGTCGTTGGATGCGTTGAGTCTTTGGATTCTTTCTTGGATGTCTGGGTTTGGGAAGGCTTCTTGGATGTTGAGTTCAGATTTTGCTTGCGAGGCCTTAGTTGGTTTTTGGCTGAATATTCTTTGTCTTGCAGTGCTGTTTTCTGATGGCGACCAAGGCTCCTTTGAGAACCTGCCGCTGGTGAAAGTGATTTTCATAGGCTTGGTGTCTTTTGTCTGTTGCTGGCGGCGCGGGCGTCTTGTGTTTCGAAGATTTCTTCAAGCTTGCCTTCGACTTTTTGCGCCCTTATTTTTTGCTCGATTGTGGCGTATTCGGTCAGATCGAAGACTGTTCTGTTCGTGCCGTCTTTGATGGTGGTGTCTGCGCCGTGTTCCATAAGAAGCTCGAAGCAATCGACTCTGTTTTCGTAGCAGGCGATGTGAAGTGCTGTCCCGAAAAAGTTGTTGCGATGATTGATGTCGGCGCCCGCATCAATCAGGTGCCTGACGATGGCCAAAGAGTTTTCCTGTTGAGTTGGCTGACCTTGGTAGGCAATGCTCAAGTGCAGGGGTGAGATGCCGTCCTTGGTGTATGTGTTGGGTTGCGCTCCAGCTTCGAGGAGAATTTTTACGGCATGCAGCTGTGCGCTGGAGCATGCGAAGTGCAGCGCGCTCATGCCATCGAAGTCCGTGTTGTTGATATCCGCTCCATCGTGGAGGTACTGAGCGATGGCATCGATGTCCCCGTAGGCGGCCGCTGATCTCAAAAGTGCATTGAGCGCATTGATGGTTGTCACAGCATGAGCCCCCTGCTTTTTTTTGCGGCGGGTGCTGGTGACTCCTCTGCGAATGAACCCACGAATGCGGTTTCGTTGGATTGGCTCGCGGCTACCCTCTGCGCGGACTGCACGCTATGGTTT
>JACCDQ011446291.1_pt1 | contig 29130 bp, 27 predicted proteins | sample 7446031 | NCBI WGS metagenome assembly JACCDQ01 (sample SAMN15323442, study PRJNA562643) | freshwater metagenome | isolation source: river surface water | place: USA:Blue River Watershed | collected 2017-08-17 | reverse complement strand
TTCAGGACATCCAGGTCGACGGCGACGATAATGTCTGGGTCGCGGTCGGCGGCAACAAGCTGGCCAAGTTCATGCCGTCAAGCGCCAGCTGGCAGACCTATGACATGCCGGTGGTGTGGAAGAACCCCTTCCTCGGCCCGGTGCGTCCCGGCGAGACCGGGCTTTGGGTGACCGGCCTCGGCGCGATGCCCGAGGGTGACAAGCGTCATGAACAGGCCTTCCGCCTCGACATCCGTACGGGTGAACTGTCGAAGGGCATCACGCTGTTCGACGACCTTCCGCCGCCCGCCGATCCCGACCACATCAACCCGTTGAACTATTGCTACATGATGGATCAGGACCTCAACGGCGATTTCCTGTGCACCGCGCCCGAGCGATCGGCGATCGCGCGCGCCGAACGCGCCACGGGCAAGGTGCGGATGGTCTATACGCCGACCCCCTTCGCCTATCCGCGCCGGGGTTATCGCGATCCTCAGAACCGCTTCTGGTTCGGCGAATTCTATGCCGACAAGATCGGCATGGTCGACCTCAACAGTGACAAGGTCACCGAATATCCGGTGCCGGTGAAGTTCATCCAGCCCTATTACGCCCGCCCCGACGCCAAGGGCCATGTCTGGGTGTCATCGACCGGGTCGGACCGGCTGCTGCGGCTCGACCCCAAGACGGGCGAGGTGGTGCAATATCTGATGCCGGTGCCCTATGACGCCCGCAAGGTCGTGGTCGACGTCCGCGCCGACCGCACCACGGTGTGGCTGCCCAACAAGAACAGGGCGGAACTGATCCGGGTCGAGATCCCCGACTGATCGGGGATCACCCCGGTCACATGGTCGGGTGGGTTGCGGTCAGCCCGCCATCGGCCATGTAGGAGCCGCCGGTGCAATAGCTTGCCTCGTCCGACAGCAGGAAGAGGGCGAGCGCCGCAATCTCGTCGGGACGCGCCATGCGGCCGAGCGGCGACATGGCGTCGAACTTCTCGCGGAACGAGGGGTCGGCGTCGATATGGCCCTGCAGGATCGCGGTCAGCGTCGCGCCGGGGTGCAGGTTGTTGACCCGGATGTTCCAGCCCATGCGGGCGCATTGCGCGGCGATCGAGCGGGTCAGCCCCATCACGCCCGCCTTGGACGCGGTATAGGCCGCGTCGTCGGGCAGACCGAGGACCGAGACGGTCGAGGCGACATTGACGATCGACCCGCCGGGGACCGGGTTGGCGCGCATCGCCTCGATCGCGGCGCGGCAGCCGAGCATCGGGCCGGTCAGGTTGACCCCGACGATCCGGTTCCAGCTGTCGAGATCGGTCATGTCGATCGGCTGGTTCGAGACGATACCGGCATTGTTGACCAGTCCGTCGAGACGGCCATGGGCCGCGCGGACCTGCGCCATCGCCTCGGCCCATTGCGCTTCCGACGCGACGTCGAGCGCCACGAAGCGCGCGCTGCACGACGCGGCGACCGTCTCGCCGAGCGCGCGATCGACATCGGCGGCGAAGACCTGCGCGCCCTCGGCGGCAAAACGGCGCACCATCGCGGCGCCGATGCCCGAGGCGGCCCCGGTGACCAGTATGATCTTGCCTTCGAGACGCATTGCGGACTTCCTTTTTGCGCGCGGGATGCCGGCGAGATTAGGGCCGCTCGGGGCCCGTCCTACTCGGTAAAAGACTAGCTGCCTTGCGTGCTGTCCACGGCAAGGATGACGCAACAAAAAAGAGGAGAGAGTCGATGCCTTATCATGGCCCCCATCAGGACCGCGTCGAGATCCGCGAGCTGATCGAGACCTATGCCGACGCCGTGATGCGCGGCGATCCCGTCGACTGGGCTTCGGTCTGGGCCGACGATTCCTACTGGTCGCTGCCCGACTTTCCGGGGCTCGAGGAATTTGTCGGCAAGGACGCGATCGTCGCGGGCTGGGTCAAGTCGATCGAGGATTTCGGCGATGCCGAACCCGGCAAGCCCAAGATGATCTACATCGCCACGCCGGGAGCGATCGAGGTCGATGGCGATCGCGCCACCGCGCGGGTCTATACGTCCGAGATCTTCACCATCCCCGGCACCGACAACGAGGTGCGCGTCCGCGGGCAATATGATGATGAGCTGGCGCGCATCGACGGGCGCTGGCTGTTCACCAAGCGCGTCTACCGCCTGCTGCACATGCGCTGAGGCACGGGCCGCGGTCTCTGCGACATCTGTCAGGTTGAGGCCCTCTGCCCGCGGTGCATAGTGCGGCCCTGACTGTTGATATGACGAGGAACGCCTGATGTTCGACCTGCAGAAGATTTATCACACCGGCCTGTCGGTGCCCGACATCGAGGCGGCGAAGAAGCTTTACGGCGAGTCGATGGGGCTGGAGTGGGCTCCGGTCCGCACCTTCGACCCGCTGCCTTTCTGGACACCCGAGCGGGGGAACCACGAGCTGGTGGTCAGCGCCACCTATTCGCGCGTCGGGCCGCATCATTTCGAGTTGGTGCAGGGCCCGGTCGGCAGCTATTATGATCCCCAGCTTTCGCCCGATAAGCGCCATATCGGCGTCTGGGTCGATGACCTGCCCGCCGAGGCGGCGCGTCTGATCGGGCTGGGCTGGCGCGTGATCGGCGCGGCCGCCGCCCCCGAAGAGGGTTATGGCATCCTCGCCTATCTCGAGCCGCCGATGGGCGGCTTCGTTGTCGAACTGGTCGCCACCGCGCTCAAGCCGGCGATCGACGAGTGGCTGGCCGCGGCTGACTGAGGCCAGCCCGGCCGAAAGGAGAAGCAAGGTGACGGACAAGATTCTCGCACCCCTTCAACCCGCACGGACCGGGCCACGTTTCCCGGTCCTGCCGGCCGAGGACCATCAGCAGGTCATGGCGCTGCTCGATGCCTATGGGCGGCTTTATGACGACGACCTGATGGATGATTTCATGGACCTGTTCGAGGATGACGCGGTCTTCCATCCGAACTGGCCCGCCATGGCGTTCGACAAGGTGGTCGGCCGCGCCGCGCTGCGGCCTTTCTTCGAGGGCGCCCGTGCCGGCGCGCGCGAACAGCATGTGCGGCCGCGCCATTTCATGACCAACCGGATCGTCACCGAGGCCGACGCCGCCAGCGCGCTGGTGACCGCCTCGATGCTCTATGTCGAGCATCGCGACGGCCACCTGCCCGAGGTCAAGATGGTCGGGCAATATGACTATCGGCTGCGCAAGCGCGACGGCCGCTGGTCGATCGCCGAATGGTCGATGCGCTACGACAAGTAGCGCATCGTGCCGCTCAGTCCGCGGCGAAGGGCTCGAGCAGCTGGGCGACGCGCAGCTCGGGCGGGATGTTCTCGATGCCGATGCGGCGGTCGAACTCCTCGTGCATCCAGTAGATGCGGCGCTCCTGATAGCAGAGCGTCATCCCGGTGAAGGCGCCTGAATCGAGCGACTTCTGGATACCGGCGAGGAACTGGAAATCCTCCATCTGGATCTTGTCGTAATTGGCGACGAAGGTCTTCCAGTACTCGCTGTTCTCGGCCGTCTCCTCTTCGGGGCCGCCGCCGACGAAGATCAGCTCACACTCGCATTCGCCCTTGGCCGTCGGCCAGAAGGTGACGAAGGGGAAGCCGCCCGAGTCGAAGGGCGAGACGAAGTTCGGAAAGACGCCATAGGCGCAGTTATTCTCGCGGAAGATCGGCGGGACCGAGGCGATGTCGTAGCGCTCGACATCGTCGGTGCCCCAGGTGCCGCCCGAAGCGCTGTACCGCTTGGGCAGCGCCATCCGGCTATGGCCGCCCTTGAAGAGGGTGATCGAGGTGCCCTTGCCGTCGAGCAGCTGGGCCACCGTCTGCGGGTGGATCGCCTTGACGTGATAGGCCTCGAGGAAGGCGTCGAGCGCGGCCTTCCAGTCGCATTTGATCGTGTAGCGCAGATGGCCCTTGATCCGCAGGTCGGCCATGTTCATCGGCGCGAGGTCCTCGACCAGCTGGCCCAGCTCCTCGAGCAGCGGGCGCGCGTCGGGATCGAAGTTGAGGAAGATCCAGCCGCCCCAGATCTCGCAGCGCACCGGCAGCAAGCCATGCTCGGCCTTGTCGAAATCGCCGAAGTCATGTTCTTCCGGAACGCGGATCAGGCGACCTTCGAGATCATAGCTCCAGCTGTGATAGCGACAGACCAGCAGATTGGCCTTGCCGCACGGCTCGGTCGCGATCGGCGCGCCGCGATGACGGCAGGTGTTGTGAAAGGCGCGGATCACGCCGTCGGCGCCGCGGGTCATGATCACCACCTTGCCGAGCCGGTCGAACAGCTTGTAGTTGCCGCGCTGCGGCAGCTCTTCCTCGCGGCCGGCGACCAGCCAGCTGCGCATCCACAGCCGCTCCATCTCGAGCTTGTGAAAGTCCTCGCTGGTGTAGCGCCCGCCCGGGATCTCGGGCAGCGTCGGGAAGCCTTCAGGATGGAAGTCGCGGTTCAGCTCATACTGGATCTGCTCTGAAATCGCGGCGGCGTTCGAAGGATGCATGGTGGGTGTCTTCCCTTATTTGGCGGTGTAGCCGCCGTCGACGATCAGCTCGGTGCCGGTCACATAGGACGAGTCGGTCGAGCAGAAGAAGGCGATGGCGCTGGCGATCTCGTCAGCGTCGGCCATCCGGCCCATCGGCGTCTGGCTGTTGAGGTTGGCGACCAGCGCGTCGGTCGAGTCCATGCCGTTTTCCTGCGCGATCTCCTTGAGCCCGTTCATGGTCAGCGGCGTTGCGACGAAGCCGGGATGGATCGAATTGACGCGGATCGGCATCTGGCGGCCGGCAAACTCGATCGCCGCCGCCTTGGCGAAGAGGCGCGCCGCGCCCTTGCTGGCAACATAGGCGCTCGAATTCGGGAAGGCGACGAAGCCGAGCATCGACGAGACGATCACGATGCTCGCACCGCCTTTGCGCGCTGCGCCGGATGTCGACATCAGGGCGGCGAAGGCCTTGGTGCCAAGGAAGATGCCGTCGACATTGACCGCCTGCACCTTGCGCCACGCCTCGAGCGGCAGCTCGTCGATCAGGCCGGGCGCCGAGGTTCCGGCATTGTGGACCAGCGCGTCGAGCCGCTTCTCCGTCGCCGCGACATCGGCGCTGGCGGCCTGCCAGTCGGCTTCGGTTGCGGCATCGAGGCGGAGATAGCGTGCGCGGTCGCCGAAGCGGCCGAGGATGTCGGCGACCTTGGCGTCGCCGGGGGCGGCGAGGTCGGTCAGGATCACATGCGCGCCGTCGGCGTGCAGCCGCTCGGCCGCGGCGAGGCCGATCCCGCTCAACGCGCCCGTGACCAGCGCCACCTGATTGTCGAACCGTGCCATTTGTCTCTCCCCTTGATGCGAATCTGTCGCTTTTCGTTGGGATGGACTATCCGCAGGGCAGGGCGCGGGCGATATAGCCATTAGTGATAGCCGGGGCCTCGCCTGTGCAGGCGAGGCCCCGGCTGACGGCCTTTAGCGGCGGCCCTCGATATAGTCGTTGATCACCTCGTGGAACCGGCGGACGCGCGTTTCCTGATCGGCGAGGTAGAAGTCCTTCAGCGCCATCGAGTTGAGGCCCTGCTGCTGCGTCACGGCCAGCGCGAGGTCCTGCACGAGGAAGTCGCCCTGTCCGAGCCGGGCCTCTTCATAGTCGCCGAAATTGTCGGTCTCGTGCTCGGCATCCGCGAAGGGACGCATGCCGTAGATCGTGGGCGCTTCCGTCTGCCCTTCGATCTCGGGCACCATGTACCAATAGTCGAAGGTCGACCAGTTGGGGTCGTTGGGGTCCGGTTCTGTACGGAACATGTGGACGCCCTCGGGGGTCCCGGTCAGCGTGAAGTTCGGGAAGAGCGTGTGGTGGAACTGGTCCGTCAACTCGTCGTCGGTGAACTTCTCGTAGAAGTGGAAGCCCTTCGCGGCAGCCAGTGCGCGGCGCTGTTTCTGGAGCGCGAGACGGCTTTCGCGGGCGCGGCCCTGGAAATCGGCCGGGTCGAGCCCCCAGAATTCGAGCGTGTCGGCGAGGAAGGGTTCGACCTCGTTGGGATTTTTGGCGCGCATCGAGGGCTGGCTCATCTCGATCATGCGGTTGTGACCGGTCGGATACATCTCGAAGATCATCTGCTTGTAGTCGTCGTCGATGATGCCGACGAATTGCGGGTGCACCACGGGCAGGTGATAGCTCTCGTTGAAATTGTCCGACGCGAACTTCCAGTTGGTGTTCACCCGCAGCGTGCGCCACACGACGCGCTTGTAATTGGCGAGGTCGCGGTTCGCCATCAGCTCGGGGACCGGGTGGAGATATTCCATCAGCGGAAGCGCGTTCTTGTCGAACGAATAGAAGATGAAACCGCCCCAGGTCTCGCAGGGAAGCTCGGCCAGGCGCAGCTTGCCGCAGGGATTGCCCTGCGAAAAGTCCTCGGCGTCCTGCGCCCAGTCGAGCGTGCCGTTGATGTTCCATTTCCAGCCATGATAGGCGCAGGTGATATGTTCGTTGACGCCGCCGGCCTCGACCGTGGCCATGCGGTTGCCGCGATGCATGCAGACGTTGAAGAAGGCGCGGATCGATCCGTCCTTCTGCTTGATCATCATGACCGACTCGTTCCAGAAATTATGGACGACCAAGTCGCCGGCCTCTTCGAGCTGCGAGACGCGGCCGCCGACGTGCCAGACGCGCTTCCACATCTTTTCCCATTCGAGCTCGGCAAATTCCTTCGAGGCATAGCGATGGCCGTTGATGATGTCGCCGCGCGCGCGCGGCAGTTCGGCCGAGGGATGCTTGGGGTAGGTGTCGGCTGCCCGGCGGGTCTCGAGATCAATGTCCATCGCGATGCTCTCCTTGGATCTGCTTATATCTGGCGCGTGCTCCTAAAAAAAGCACATATGTCTTTTTTAGGCATATAGGTATTTTCCGAGAGCTGGACTTTCTGCTAGCTGCCCCCGATGTCCTGTTCGACCCTGTTCGCCAAAGGCCTGTCCGCATGAGCGAAGTGATTGAAAAACTGATTGATCCCGCTCCTGTCGCCAAGCGTCGGGGGGATGGATGGCAGCAGCGCAAGAGCGCTGAAATGCGCAATCTGGTTCTTGAAACCGCGATCGATTGCCTGGTCGAACAGGGCTATGCGGGCTTTTCTGCCCAGCAGATCGCCAAGCGCGCGGGCATATCGCGCGGCGCGTTGCTGCATCATTTCCCGACGATTCGCGACCTTGTTGCAGCGGTCGTCGAATATACGTTCCAGATGCGGAGCCGGACCTTCCTTGCCCAACTCGGGCGCGAGGCCGCGCAGGCTGACCGCGAGGTCGAGACCGCCACGGCGATCTACTGGGACAGCGTCCAGACCCGCGAGTTCGCCGCTTATCTCGAACTGGTCGTCGCCGCGCGGACCAATGCCGAACTGCAGGCCTATCTCCTGCCCGAGGCGACGCGGTTCGAAAGCATCTGGTTTGCCGAGATCTCGGCCGCCTTTCCCCAGTGGGAGGGCAATGAGGCGATGCTCAAGCTGTCGAGCGACTTTGTCGCCGTCGCGCATCTTGGCCTGCTTCTGCAGCCGGGATGGGACCGCGACCGGATTGCCGATGTGCTGGGGCTGGTCGAGCGGACCGTGGGCCAGCTTTACCGGGCGCGGCTGCAGCAGGGGCGTTGAGGCGCGCCTGTCCGCCTATCCAAAGTCAGCGGTGTCGCGGCCGGGCGGGCCAAGGAATAGTGCCTCGGGTTCGGGAGGCAGACTGATGGACGCAGCCACATTGACGAAAGAGGCGGTCCCCACATCCGCAAAGGCGTTGCTGTTCCTCGCGGGGCGGGACGCTGATCGCGCGGACCTTCTCCCTGCCCTGCTTGCCTTTTTGGCCGCGCGCCGCGCGCCGGGCCTCGAGTCCGCGCTTTGGGAGGCGTTGCCGGCGGATGCCCTTGGCGCCAGCCCCCAGGGGCAGGCCGGTCCGGGCTCGGCCTATGATTTCGTTCTCGAGCTTGCCGCCGCCGATGGACATCACGCCTTTGAGGACGCACTGAAAGGGCTTGGGGATGTTGCGGGCCTCGATGCGCCGCATAGCGTCCTTGTCGCCGGAACCGAGCATCACATCATGCCGGGCGCGGGTGATACCGGGCTCTTCTGCCCGCTGGTGCGCCTGCCCCATCTGAGCGGCGACGCATTCCGGCGCTACTGGCTCGACGTGCATGCCGAGTTCGGCCGCAAGGACCCGGCCAGCCGCTATCGCCAGTTGCATCCCTCGGAAGCATGGGCGACCCGGCTTGCGCGTGCCGCTGGCCTGTCCATGGCCTCCTTTGACGGTGTGGCCGAGGCTTTCTTCGATGACCTTCCGGCGATGGTGGCGCGCCTCAATTCGCCCGACATTGCGGGCGAGGCCTATGCCGATGAGCAGCGTTTCATCGACCATGCACGATCCTCTTTCCTGCCCTTCGACAGGATCAGGTCATGATCGAAGAGGGGCTGCGATAATGGGGCAGGTCCATGTCGATCGGCGCGGTGATGTCGCGATCGTCAGTTTCGACAATCCGCCTCTGGGCTTTCTCGACGGCGCGATGACCGGTGCGCTTGATGCCGTGCTCGACCAGCTGCTTGCCGATGCGACGACCCGCGCGATCATCCTGACCGGGGGGCAGCCGGACGTCTTCATCCGGCATTTCGACATTCCGGAACTGTCGCAGGCAGCCGAGGCGCTGGCCGTCACGCCCATGCCCGTCGATGCGCTGTGGAGCGACTCGATCTTCCATCGCATCACGCGCCGGATCGAGGCGTGCGACGTGCCGGTGATCGCCGCGATCAATGGCGATTGCATGGGCGTCGGGTTCGAGATCGCGCTGGCGTGCGACATGCGCATTGCCCGGGCCGGTAACTTCTCGCTGGGCCTGCCGGAAATGAACATCGCCATGTGTCCGGGCGGAGGGGGGACGGCGCGCCTGGCACGGTTGATCGCGCCGGCGCTGGCCTTCGAGCTGATCGCGACGGCCCGGGTGGTGGATCCCGCCGAGGCGCTCGACATGGGGCTGGTCAACGCGGTTTCAGCCGACCCGCTGGCCTATGCGCTGGTCATGGCCGATCGCATCACGGCGCGGTCGGCCAGCGGTATCGCGGCGGCCAAGCGCATCGTGCGCCAGAGCCGCGACCTGTCAATCGAACAGGCGCTGACCCTTGAACAGCGCGAGGTCAATGCGCGGCTCGGCAGCGACGAGGTGCGGGCTGTGCTGCGCGCCTATGCCGCCAGCGGCGAGGACCTGCGTATCCTGATGACCCCGGAACAGATCGGATCCCATGCATGACACCATTTCACGATCAGGTGGCCCTTGTCACCGGGGCGGCCTCGGGCATCGGCGAGGCGACGGCGCACATGCTTGCCGCGCGTGGTGCGGCGGTCATGATCTTCGACATGAACGAGGCGGGCGCCCTCGCCGTCCGTGACGCAATCCGGGCAAATGGCGGTCGCGCCGAGATGAGCATCGGCGACATTGCCCGATCCGCCGATTGCAATCGCGCGGTGGCGGACGCGCTGGAGGCGTTCGGACGCCTCGACATATTGGTGAACAATGCCGGCGGGGGGCGGCTTGTCCCGGTCGACGCGTTGAGCGACGACGACTGGCGCTGGATGCAGGGCATCAATGTCGACGGTACATTGTACATGACCCGTGCGGCGATCGCGCCGATGCTGGATGCCGGCAAGGGCGCGATCGTGAATGTCGCATCGGTTCATGGGCTGGTCGGCTTTCCCAACCATGTCGGTTATACGGCGGCCAAGGGCGCTATCGTCAACATGACCAAGACGCTGGGCATCGAATTGTCGGGGCGCGGCATCCGCGTGAACGCGGTGTGCCCGGGCGTGATCCTGACGCCATTGATCCGCAACGGTTGCGATGACGACACCTTGGCCGGTTTTGTCCGGATGCACCCGATCGGACGACTGGGCGCGGCCGACGAGGTCGCGCAGGCCATCTGCTTTCTTGCCAGCGACGAGGCCAGCTTCATCACGGGCGCGGCCTTGCCTGTCGATGGTGGTTATACAGCGGTCTGAGCATGACATGCCTGCGAGCCGGAGGCGCCCTGCCCCCGGCTCGTCAGTTCGAGCGTCTTACTTCACCGGATCGAGGAAACCCGTCAGCCCGTAGCGCTGGTGCGGACCGGTAATATATTGTTCGAAGGCGCCGACGCCGACCTTGTCGCCGCAGGTGACGCGCACGACGTGCTGGACGTGCAGATAGCGCGGCAGGTTCACGTCGAGATCGTTGATGTTCCAGCTCTCGAGCGTGTGGGCCGATTCCCCCTTGTAGAAACCATGGCCCCACTCGGGATGGTTATAGCCGGTCCCGATCATGTGGTAGCGGAGCATCGGCTCGAGAATGAAGGTCTCCTTGCGCCCGTCGGGATAGACGGTGTCGATTTCCGAGCGGCCGAGCATGCGCGATCCGGGAATGAAAGTCAGGCGGTGCTCGCCGCACAGCACCTCGTCGACCTCGCCCTCCTTGAGCGTGTCGAAGTCGGTCTTGATCGGGTGGGTCGGATAGACCTGCGCGAACTGCTTCCAGCGCTTGCCATCGGCATATTCGTTGAGGCCCCAATGGGTGCAACGGTCTTCCCAGTGGATCGGGGCCCACAGCCAGAAAAACTGCTCGGGCTGATCGCGCGCGACGCCGGTGTCGGGTTCGCCCGTCCAGCGCCAGCCCCACGAACGGTCCTTGGTGCCATAGGTGGTTTCCGACCGGATCTCCTGCCGCTTGCCATTGACGGTGATATGGCCTTCCCAGCGACCGAACTGTGAAAAGCGCTTCATCTGCGCGACGGTGCGAACGCCCTGCTTCACATGGTCGCCCGGCTCCTCGTGGGTCACGGTGCTGGCATGGAAGGTCAGGTCGCAGGTGAAGCCGGTGTCGTTTTCCTCGACGGTGATCCGCACGGTGCGCATCGGCTCGACGATTTCGTGGCGCATCGGGCCCGCATACATGTCGGTCTTGTCGCCGCGCAGACGACGCGACGCGCGGAAGCTGTCCTGCGTGCCGTCCTTGCGGACGATTGAGATCGCGCCATCCATCACCTCGCGGTGCGGATAGACGGCAAAGGCGACGCCGATGTAGAATTCGCCGTCGAAATCATATCCGTTATACCAGTAACGGCCATAGAAGTTGCGCTCGCTCGTGGCGGCATAGGACAGCGGCTCCGCCGTCTGGTGAAGCGGGTAATCATCATATTTGATCAGCATATGAGGCTCCTATGGGCTGATGTGGCGAGGGCGATCCCCGGGGCGTTGGCCTGCGGGATGCCGCTGCTTTTGTACGAAAGTGACCTGTTTCGATCTTATCTTAAAGGGGGGGCGGACAGGCGATGCCAGAGACGTAAACCCGTCAAAGCGCCGCCGCCCGCCTTGCGGATCGCGAAACCGATCAGAGAACGCGATGAATGACTGGCCAAACTTTATTGGACTGCCATCGGGGGATGCCAGACTATTTCCGCTACCGGATTTCGGGCGAAGACCCGGGCGCCGGGACAGATATGCAGGCGCCGAAGAGCGCGGCGTCATTGGAACGAGGGTGGAATGGCAGTAAATATCCCGAGCTATCTGGCGAACACGATCGCCGACCCCAAGGCCTATCAGCTGCAAACGCCCGTCGACGAGGCGTTCCGGCTCATCCGTCGCGATTATCCGCTGGCGGTCGCGAATGTCGAGGGTTTCGACCCCTTCTGGGTGGTCAGCCGGCACGCGGACATCCTGCAGGTCGAGCAGGACAGCGAGACCTTCCATAATGGCGACCGCTCGACCCTGCTGCTGGCCAAGGATGCGTGCGACCTCATCCGGCAATTTGCCAATGGCGAGAGCAATGCCAACCGTGCGCTGGTCCATACAGACGGGCAGGAGCATCGCGACCTGCGCAACGTCACCTTCAAGAGCTTCACGCCACAAAGCGCGCGCAAGCTGGAAGACAAAATCCGCGAGATCGCGCGCGACTTCGTCGACCGGATGTTGGCGCAGGCGCCGACGTGCGATTTTGCCCAGCAGGTCGCCTTCCTCTATCCGCTGCGCGTGATCATGACCGTTCTCGGCGTGCCGCAGGAGGACGAGCCGCAGATGCTGAAACTGACCCAGGAGGTGTTCAGCAACAACGACCCCGATCTCAACCGCCAGGGCGGCGAAGTGTCTGCGCTCGAGGCGCAGGCCTCGTTCAACCAGACGATGCTCGATCTCGAGGCCTATTTCGACGGGGTCACGAAGAAGTTTCGCGCCAATCCGGCTGACAACATCAACAGCCTGATCGCCAATGCCCAGATCAACGGCGAATATCTGACCTATCGCCAGATGATGGGCTATTACATCATCGCGGCGACCGCGGGCCACGACACCACGTCAAATGCCATTGCCGGCGGCTTCTGGGCGTTGGCCGAGCGTCCCGACCTGCTGGCGGCGATGCAGGCCAACCCCGAGCTGATCGGCGGCTTTATCGATGAAACGATGCGCTGGGTGACGCCGGTCAAGCACTTCATGCGCGCCGCCACGCGCGATACCGAACTGAGCGGCGTCCAGATCGCCAAGGGCGACTGGCTGATGCTGGCCTATCAGTCGGGCAACCGCGACGAGGCGGTCTTCGACCGGCCTTTCGAATTCGACATCATGCGCAAGCCCAACAAGCATGTTGCCTTCGGCTATGGCCGCCATGTCTGTCTTGGCCAGCATCTTGCCCGGCTCGAAATGCAGATCCTTTGCGAAGAGCTTCTGCCGCGCCTGAAATCGTTCGAACTGGCCGGAGAACCCAAGCTGACCCGCTCCAGTTTCGTCTGTGGTCCGAAATCGGTCCCCGTCCGCTTCACCCTCAACTGAAAGGGACGTAACTTTGGACTTCCGCCGGTTCGGGTGCCGTTATTGCGGCTTTCATTATGACGAGCAGGTCGGGTTGCCCGAAGAGGGCATCCCGCCGGGAACGCGCTGGGAGGATCTTCCAGAAGACTGGTTCTGCCCGAATTGCGGCTCGGAAAAAGCCGATTTCGATGAAATCCTGGACTGAGGAATCCGTTCGGGCGCGATAAGGGGAAGATGAAAATGACCGGAACGTCCGATCACTATCGGGGCAGCTGCCTGTGCGGGGCGGTCAGCTATGAATTTGAAGGCGATCCGCTGATGGTCGCGGTCTGTCACTGCAGCCATTGCCAGAAGCAGAGCGGCGGGGCCTTTTCGGTCGTCGCCGTCATTCCCGACCAGGCCTATGTCCAACATGGCGAGACCTCGACATACCGGGACGCGGGCGACAGCGGCCACGCCGTCTATCGCCACTTCTGCGGCACCTGCGGGTCGCCGATCATCTCGAAGGCCGACGCCTTTGCGGGGCTGACCATCATCAAGGCGGGCACGCTCGACCAGCGGCACCAGCTCGTGCCGACGCAGGAGGCCTATTGTGGCTCGGCCCTGCCCTGGGTGGGCGCGGTGCCGGGCGCGACCCGTTTTGATGCCTCGAACATATAGGATGGTGATGGTGGACAATATCTTTTCGCTCGCCGGCAAGACCGCGCTCGTTACAGGCGCCGGATCGGGCATTGGCCGGCAGATCGCCCTCCAGCTTCATGCGCTGGGGGCCGTTGTCATCGCGACCGACATCAACCTGTCGTCCGCCGAGGAGACGATCGCGGCCATGGGTGGCGATGCCGCGGCGTTCCGTCACGATGTCGGCGAGGCCGACGACTGGACGGCGGTTTATGCCGATATCGGGCGCCGTTTCGGCAAGCTCGACATCCTCGTCAACAATGCCGGGATCATGATGTCCAAGCCGTTCGCCGAGGCCCCGATCGAGATTCTGCAGCGTCAGCAGCGGATCAATGTCGAGGGCATCTATCTCGGCATGCAGGCGGGGCTGCCCTTGCTGGACGCCGCCGTGGCGCAGGGCGCGGCAACGGCGTCGATCATCAACATCTCGTCGATTTACGGCAAGGTCGCCGGTGCCCAGTTCGCGGCCTATAGCGCGACCAAGGGGGCGGTGCGCGCCTTGAGCAAGGCGGTCGCCAACGAGTTGATGGCGCGCAAGATCCGGGTCAATGTCGTGATGCCGGGGCCGATCGCCACCAACCTCGGCGCCGACTGGGAACCGCCGCGCCATGCAGACGGCCGGTTGATGACTGCCGAGGAGGCGCTGGCGATCTGGTCGGCGATGATCCCGATCGGCCGGTTGGGCAACCCCGGCGACATCGCGCCGCTGGTCGCCTATCTTGCCGGGGACGCGGCGTCGTTCGTCACGGGCGCCGAGTTCATCGCCGATGGCGGCTACACCACGGTCTAGGGGAAGGCGGATCATGGACATTATCGCGGCCGTCGCGCGACGCGCGCATGGCGACTTCGACATCGAGACGGTTCAGCTCGCCGAGCCGGGCCCACTCGAGGTCCGTGTCCGGATCGCGGGCGTCGGGCTGTGCCATACTGATCTTGTCGCGCGCGACCAGTTCATCCCGATCCCCCTGCCGGCGGTTCTTGGCCATGAAGGCGCGGGCGTGGTCGAGGCGGTTGGGCCGGGCGTGACCAAGGTCGCGCCGGGTGACACCGTCATCATCGGCTTCAGCAGCTGCGGTCATTGCGCGCGTTGCGAGGACGAACTGCCCTCCTATTGCCGCGACTTTCCGGTGCTCAACTATGTCGGCGGGCGACCCGACGGGACGAGTGCGCTAAGCCACGACGGCGAACGGCTGTCGTCCCATTTCTTCGGCCAGTCTTCGTTCGCCAGCCATGCGCTGACGCCCGAGCGTAACGTCGTCAAGGTCGATGCGACCGGGCTGCGGCTCGAGCTGCTCGGCCCGCTTGCCTGCGGCCTGCAGACCGGCGCGGGCGGCGTGATGCGCTCGCTGGCCTGTCCGGCCGGAAGCTCGCTCGCCATTTTCGGCGGCGGACCGGTGGGGCTTGCCGCGGTCATGGGCGCGGTCGTGCAGCAATGCGCGCAGATCATATTGGTCGAGCCGGTGGCGGCCCGCCGGGCGATTGCGCGCGATCTTGGCGCGACCCATGTGATCGATCCCGCGGCCGGCGATGTCGGGGCCGCGATCCGCGCGATCCTGCCCGATGGCGTCGACTTCGCGTTCGAGACCAGCGGGCTCGAGCCGGTCGTCGCGACCGCGCTCGCATCGCTGGGCAGCCATGGGCTCTTGGGACTGGTGGGCGTGCCGCCGCGCCCCGAGAGCAGCCTGTCGGTCAACCTCGCGTCGCTGATCACCTATGGCCACCGCATCATGGGGATCATCGAGGGCGACACCGACATGGACCAGTTCATCGGCCAGCTGATAGACCTGCACCGGGCGGGGCGCTTTCCGTTCGACCGCCTGATCGCGACCTATCCGCTCGACCAGATCAACGAGGCCGTGCGCGCGCAGACGGCGGGCGAGTGCATCAAAGCCGTCTTGCTGCCCTGATTGGAGCCCGGTCCATGTCGATAGATGCCATTCCCCGCGCCGCGTACAACGAGGACCATGAGGCGTTTCGCCAGTCGGTCCGCCAGTTCATGCGGCGCGAGGTTGCCCCTCATGAGACTGAGTGGGCGGCCAATGGGATCGTCCCGCGCGATCTCTGGATCAAGGCCGGTGCGCTGGGGCTTTTGTGCCCGACCGTGCCCGAGGCCTATGGCGGTTCGGGGCTGGATTTTCGCTACAATGCCGTCGTCGACGAGGAATCGGCCTATAGCGGGCGGGCGATCACCGGCTTCTCGCTTCATTCCGACATCGTCGCCAATTACATCCTGCGCTATGGCAGCGAGGCGCAGCGGCGCCACTGGCTCCCGAAGATGGTGTCGGGCGAGGTCATCACCGCGATCGCGATGACCGAGCCGGGCACCGGGTCTGACCTTCAGGGCATGCGGACGACCGCCCGGCGCGATGGCGACGACTATGTCATCAACGGGTCGAAGACCTATATCACCAACGGCCAGACGGCCGATCTGGTGCTGCTGTGCTGCAAGACCGACACTATGGCCCAACCCCGCTGGAAGGGCGTGTCGATCCTGCTGGTCGAGGCTGGCCGCGACGGGTTTGCGCGGGGGCGTAATCTCGACAAGATCGGGCAGGACGAGGCCGATACGTCCGAACTCTTCTTCAACGATGTCCGCGTGCCCTGCGCCAACCTGCTCGGCGAGGAGGGGCAGGGCTTCATCTACCTGATGAGCGAATTGCCGCAGGAGCGATTGTCGATCGCGGTGCAGGCGCAGGCCGCGGCGCAGCGCGCGTTTGATGACACGGTGGACTTCACCCGCGAGCGCAAGGCGTTCGGTACGCCGATCTTCGACTTCCAGAATACGCGTTTCACCCTTGCCGACCTCAAGGCCAAGCTGCAGGTCGGCTGGGCGCATCTCGACTGGGCGCTGAACCGGCATTGCGCCGGCGGGCTGACGGCCGAAGAGGGCGCGGCCGCCAAGCTCTGGCATACCGAGTTGCAATGGGAGGTGATGGACAAGTGCCTCCAGCTGCATGGCGGTGCGGGCTATATGAACGAATATCCGATCGCCCGGGCCTGGCGGGCAGCGCGGGTGACCCGGATCTACGGGGGCACCAACGAGATCATGAAGGAATTGATCGGGCGCGGGCTTTAGGCCTCAGCGTGATGGTGCCCGGATCGTCCGGAAGCAGTCGCGCATTTCCGTGACGAACAGCGCAGGCTGTTCGAGCGCCGCGAAATGTCCGCCGCGCGGCAATTCGTTCCAGTGGATGAGCTGTGGCATGCAGCGTTCCGCCCAGCTGCGCGGGGCGCGGTAAAGCTCGCCCGGGAAAATGCTGCACCCGACCGGCAGGTCAAGCTGTCGCGCGCCAAAGCCGTCGGCGAAGCTTTCCCAGTAAAGGCGGGCGGACGAGGCCGAACTGTTGGTCAGCCAGTAGAGGGTGATGATGTCGAGCATATCGTCGAGCGCGATCACATTTTGTGGATCCCCGCCGCAATCGGCCCAGTTGGTGAATTTCTCGTAGATCCATGCCGCCTGACCGGCGGGCGAGTCGGCCAGCGCATAGCCGATGGTCTGCGGCCGCGTTGCCTGCTGGGTCGAATAGCCCGCCTCGTGCGCCTGATAGGCAGCCATCGCCGCGAGCATCGCCTCTTCCTCGGCGGAAAGCGGGCCGGACAGGTCGTCGGGCAGGACGAGCGGCATGTTGACGTGAATCGCGGCCAGCCCCGCGGGACGGCGAACGCCCAGTTCGGTCGTGATGGCCGCGCCCCAGTCACCGCCTTGCGCCACATAATGGTCGTAACCGAGCCGCGCCATCAGCGTCGCCCATGTGGCGGCGATCCGCGCGGTGCCCCAGCCGGGGGTGGCCGGTTTTCCCGAATGGCCGAAGCCGGGCAGCGACGGAATGACGAGGTGGAAGGCATCGGCGGCCGATCCGCCATGGCGCTCGGGATCGACCAGCGGGTCGATGACGTGTCGGAACTCGAGCACCGCCCCCGGCCAGCCATGGGTCAGCAACAGCGGCAGCGCGTCTTCATGTTTTGACCGGACATGGAGGAAATGGATGTCGACCCCGTCGATCGTGGTGACGAACTGCCCGGCGCCCTCGAGCCATTGTGCGCAGGCCTGCCAGTCATGCCGGTGCCGCCAATGATCGATGATGGTGCGCATGTCGGTCAATCGGGGGCCTTGCGACTGGTCGCCGACTGTTTCCCTGTCGGGCCAGCGCGTGGCGTCGAGACGGCGATGCAGGTCGGCCAGCGCGGCCTCGGTCGGTGGAGCAATGAAGGGCCGGATTTTGGTCATGGCGCGCCTCACCCCCAATAGCGATCGCGGACCAGGCGCTTGACTAACTTGCCGGTCGGCGTGCGGGGCAGGTCGGGATCGAAATCGATCTGGCGCGGATGCTTGATCCGCCCGAGGCGGGGGCGGAGCCATTCCATCAGCTCGTCGGCCAAAGCCTGCCCGGCCTCGGCTGGATCGGCGGGCTGGACAACGGCGATGACGCGTTCGCCCATCTCGGGATCGGGGCCGCCGATGACCGCGACATCCGCGACCTTCGGGTGGAGCACCAGTACGTCCTCGATTTCCTGCGGGTAGATGTTGACCCCGCCAGAGATGATCATGAAGCTCTGCCGGTCGGTCAGGTAGAGATAGCCCTCCTCGTCCAGCCAGCCAATGTCGCCGAGCGTGCTCCAGCCGTGCTGGTTATAGGCCGCGGCGGTTTTCTCCGGGTCGTTGTGATAGGCGAAGGGGGCCGCGTCGGCGAAGTAGATCAGTCCCGTCGAGCGCGGTGGCAGGGCATTGCCCGCTTCGTCGCAGATGCGGGGGCTGCCCCAGACCGGTCGGCCGACCGAGCCGGGGTGCGCCAGCCACTCGTCGGGGCCGATCGATGTCAGGCCATTGGCCTCGGTCCCGCCGTAAAATTCGTGGATGATCGGTCCCCACCAGGCCATCATCTCCTGCTTGACCTTGACCGGGCAGGGGGCTGCGGCGTGGAACACCGTGCGCAGCGAGGACATGTCGAAGCGCGCGCGGATCGCGGGATCGAGCTTCAGCATCCGGACAAAGTGCGTGGGCACCCACTGGGCATGGGTGACATGGTGAGTCTCGATCAGCGACAGGGCATGTTCGGGGTCGAACTTGTCCATGACGATCACTGTGCCGCCGAGCTTCTGGACCGACATGCACCAGCGCAGCGGCGCTGCGTGATAGAGCGGCGCGGGCGAGAGGAATATGGTGTCGGCATCCATGCCGTAGAGAGTCCGCCCAAGCTCGGTGAGCCCGTTCGTCTGTTCGAGCGCGCCTTCTGGCAGGGGCGGCCGGATGCCTTTCGGCCGACCGGTGGTGCCCGACGAATAGAGCATGTCATTGCCCGGGCTTTCGTCGGCGATGGGGGTCTCGGGCATCGCCGCCCGCTCGGCGACGAAGTTCCGCAGCCCGGCCTGCGCCCCGGTCAGGTCGAAACAGCTGATGCCCAGCCGGTCGAGTTCGGCAAGCAATTCGGGCGCGACGGGTTCGGACGTGACCAGCAGCTTTGATGCGCTGTCCTCGAGGATATAGGCGATTTCGGCCGGGGCGAGGCGGGTCGAGACGCACGTATAATAAAGGCCGGCGCGTTGCGCGGCCCAGACGATCTCGAAAAAGCCAGCGTTGTTCGACAACAGCAGGGCAATGCCGTCGCCACGCTTCAGGCCGAGCGCGCGAAAGAGATGCGCGCCCTGGTTGGAGCGCGCCTCGAGCTGTGCGTAGCTGACCCGTTCGCCCGACCCGGCGATGAGGTAGGCGGTCTTATCCGGGGTGCGACGTGCGTGCAGACTGGGATGCATGACGCTCAGACCTCGTTCGGGGCGGGGCTGAACCCCTTGATGCTGCAAGTCGATTTCGTCGGCACTTTTCCGGTCCTCACATGCTCGGATGCAGTTACGGACCGATGGCGAAGACTGTCCAATCGGCTTTGCCTAGAAATTGATAGTGAAGTGCGATGGATGAGGTATCATCCCGCAGATGAGCTGCCAAAGGTAGCCAAGTGGAGAGGGCCATGTTCCATCTGGATCTGAAATTGCTGCGCAGCTTTAACGCGGTCGCCATGGAATCGTCGGTGACCCGGGCTGCCGAGCGCCTGAACCTCACCCAGCCGACGGTATCGGGCCAGCTCAAGGAGCTCGAGCAGGCGTTGGGATTCTCGCTGTTCCACCGCACGTCGCGCCGCGTCACCCTGACTGATCAGGGGGATCGGTTGCTGCCGCTGGTGCAGTCGCTGCTCGGGCGGGCAGAGGATGTCCGGAGCGAGGTCGAGGCGATGCAACATGCCTCGAAGACCCGCTTCCGTCTGGGCGCCTCGATGTACAGCATGGACTTTTCCGACCGGATCGAACTGCTCGACGCCTTTTCCGCCGCGATGCCCTCTATCCGCTATGTCATCGACAACCGGTTGCAGTCGGCGCAGGTGCCGGACCTGCTCAACGACCGTCTCGATGCGGCGCTGTTGCTGGGACTGGCGGTGCCGTCCAGCCCGAGCGAAACGCGCGATCGATATCTGGATCCCGGCTATATCGTGAACGAGATCCAATATCCCGAATCGCTGCAGCGACTGGTCTTCCGTCGCCGCCGTATCGGCTTGCTGGTGCCGGAAATGTCAGAGCTTGCCCGGATGGACGTGATTTCCCGCGATGCCCTGCGGGGGTGGCGGGTCGCGATGCTGGGCATCGAACATGGCGAGCAAGTGGTCAATCCGATGGCCAATTTCCTGATTGCCAACGGCGCCATGCCGATCAGTCTGGCCGAAGGCAATGCGCTGGCGATCGAGCGCTATGCCCAGCGCAATAATATCTGCGCGATCGGCATCGGCTGGTTTCCGACGCCGGCCGGTCTCGTCCGCAAGCCTGTCGAAGGTTTCGATTTCTCCCTCGATTATTCGCTGGTCCTCGGGGTCGGCGCAAATCAGGCAGCGCGGCGCTTCTTCGATTTCGCACGAGACTGGCAGGCCGCGCGCGAACAGATGGGCGCATCCCTCACGGGAGTAGACGCATTGTCTGGCCACGCCGAGATTGGCGAGGTGCCCGCCTGAGACGGGCTCTCAGCCTGCGCCGAGATCGAATGAGGCGAAGGCGTGGGCGGTGTCGCTATATTCGCGCACTTCGCGGATTTTATCGCCGCTGAAGTGGATCAGGAACAGGTAGCGGTTGGCATAGCGACCGCCCTTCCGGAGCTGGCTCTCGCTGGTCGCTTCGACGACCATGTGGTCGCCTTGTTCGATCACGAGGCCGGGTGTGACATGAATGCCGGCAACGGTTTCGCTGTGCAGGCGGCCAAGCAGGGCCTCGAAGGTCTCGATCGGGAAGGCCAGGTCAGCATTTGACCACCAGCTCGCATCTTCGGTGAAGGGCATTCCGGCAACCGATCCGGTGCCGATGGACGTCAGCAGCGCCAAGGCGATTTGTCGACGGGTTTCAGTCATGTCCCTGCTCCTCTCGCGTCATTCGTCAGAGGAGATGGAACGGGGCCGGCGCAATGACCAATTATTTTCAGCGGCATATTGATCGGGTCCACTGATAGGTCTGGCGAAAAGGCCGATTGGACAGTTTTTGCGGGCTGGTGCCACATATGCCCAAAGATAGGCCGGAATACCGGCGCATGAGGAGGACTGGAATGCGGACGGTGACGTCTTCTGCCGGCCCCGAGCCGGAATTCGCGACAGTGTCGGCGGCCGAGCTTGGGCCGGGCTGGATCACGGATATGTTGCGCCGACAGGGCGCGCGGGCCGAAGTAGAATCGCTGTCGCTCGAACCCGTCGGGACCGGCCAGATCGGCGAAACTGTCCGGTTCAATCTTAAATATCGTCCGGGCACGCCCGAAGGGCCGGCGACGCTGATCGGCAAGTTTGCGACCAGCGACCCCACCAGCCGCCATATTGCCGCGACATGGTCGCTTTATGAGCGCGAGGTTCGCTTCTATCGCGAGCTTGCCGGGCGGGCGCGGATCACAACGCCGCACTGCTATGGTGCAGCGATGGCGGCTGACGGCAGCTTTGTCTTGTTGCTCGAGGATCTGGCCCCCGGGCGTCCGGGTGATCAGATTGCGGGCCTGTCCCCGGACAATGCCGAGCAGGTGATGCGCGAGGCCGCGCGGCTTCACGCAGCCTTTTGGGATCAGGGAGATAATCCGGAACTGGCGTGGCTGGAAACGGGGCCCTTGTCGCAGCCTTTCTATGCGGCGGACGTTTTTCGCGGGGCCTGGGCGGGCTTTCGCGATCGCTATGCGGATCAGCTGACTGCGGAGCAGCGCGAGACATGCGACCGGCTGGCGGAGGGCTATGACAGCTATATCCGGCCGCTCGACCGCCCGCGGTGCGTGACGCACAATGATTATCGGCCGGATAATATCATGTTCGGGCCAGGGTCGCGCCTGAAGGTCGTCGATTGGCAGTCGGCGGCGCTGGGCCACAATGCGGTGGATGTCGCCTATCTGATCGGGGGCGCCTTTGCGCCCGAAGGGCGTAGCGAAAATGAGCGCGCCCTGCTGGCGGTCTATCATGACGAATTGGTTGCGCAGGGTGTCGAGAACTACGGTTTGTCGGAACTCGAGCAAGATTACCGCCACTTCGCATTTGCCGGGATCAATGTCGCGGTCGGAGCCGCGATGCTGGTCAAGCGGACCGAGCGTGGTGACCGCATGTTTCTGACCATGCTCGACCGGCATGTCGCCCATGTCCGCGACTGGGATTCACTTTCGCTGTTGGAGAACCGGCCTTGACTGATGCGCTTGGGGCGGCGGTGACGCTGCCGATGATCATTGATGGCGTGCCCGTCACCTCTCCCCGCTCTATCGCGGTGGTCAACCCCGCTACCGAAGAGGTGATTGGCCATGTGCCCGATTGTCTGCGCGAGCAGCTCGACAGCGCGGTGGCGGCCGCGCGCAGGGCCTATCCCGCATGGCGCGCCAAGCCCCATGCCGAGCGCCAACAGGCGTTGCGCGATATCAGCGCGGTGCTGGCAGAGCATGCCGAGGAACTGGCAGACCTGCTGACTGCTGAACAGGGCAAGCCGCGCGCCGATGCGCTGGGCGAAATCCAGGCGACCGCGTGGTGGATCGCGCAGGATGCCGAACGCGATTTGCCGGTGACGGTCACCGACGAAATGCCGGGTCAGCGCAGCATTACCCGCCATGTCCCGCTCGGGGTGGTCGGGGCGATCGTGCCATGGAATTTTCCGGTGCTGTTGGGAGTGTGGAAGATCGGCCCGGCGCTTCTCGCCGGCAATACGATGGTGCTCAAGCCGTCGCCCTTCACGCCGCTGGCGACCCTCAGGCTTGGCGAATTGCTGCGCCCCCTCCTGCCGCCGGGCGTGCTCAACATGGTGACGGGCGGCGACGCGCTGGGGCCGTGGATGACCGAGCATCCGGGGATCGACAAGATCAGCTTCACCGGCTCGACTGCGACCGGCAGGCGCGTCATGGCCAGCGCGGCCGTCAATCTCAAGCGCCTCACTTTGGAGTTGGGAGGCAATGATGCCGCGATCGTGCTTGACGATGCGGATGTCGAGGCCATCGCCGAACCGCTGTTCTGGGCTGCGTTCAAGAACAGCGGACAGGTCTGCGTCGCGGCCAAGCGCGTCTACGTCCATGACAGTATTTATGATGATGTCGCCCACGCTTTGTGCCGCATCGCGAACGAGGTCCAGATGGGCAATGGCACGCAGCAAGGGGTGCGGCTCGGGCCGGTCCAGAACCGCCTTCAGTTCGAGCGTGTGAAGAGGCTGGTCGACGGCGCGCGGGCGCAGGGACTGAACTTCCTGACCGGCGGCGTCGTGCCGGAAGGCCCCGGCTATTTTGTCCCTGTGACGATTGTCGATAATCCACCGGACGATGCGGATGTCGTGCAGGAAGAGGCGTTCGGCCCCGTCCTGCCGCTGCTGCGTTATTCTGACATCGACGAGGTGATCGCGCGGGCGAACGCAGTCGATGTCGGCCTTGGGGGATCGATCTGGTCAAGCAATCGTGCGCGCGCTCTCGAGGTGGCCGCGCGTCTCGAAACCGGGACGGTGTGGATCAATGCTGCACAAGCGCTGACGCCGTTCGCGGCCTTTGCTGGGCACAAGCAGTCGGGTCTTGGCGTCGAGCAGGGCGCGGCCGGCCTGCTCGAATTTACGGTGCCGCAGACCTTCCATCATGCATGGGACGGGGAATGAAAATGACGGAGAATGGGTCGGGGATGCTGGCCGGCAAGGTCGTGATCGTTACCGGCGCCGGCTCGGGCATCGGCAAGGCGTCGGCGCTGTTGTTCGCGCAGGAAGGGGCCCGAGTCGGGATTATCGAGCGGGATGCCGCCAGCGGTCAGGCCGTTGCCGCCCAGATCGAGCAGAGCGGTGGCGAGGCCTTGTTCTGCGAAGTCGATGTCGCCGACGAGCGGCAGGTCATTGCGGGTGTCGAGGCAGTCGTGGCGCGGTTCGGGCGACTGGACGGCGCCTTCAACAATGCCGGGGTCGAGATGACCAACGAGCTTGTCCCCGATCTCGCGACGCCGGACTGGCAGCGCGTTATCGACATCAACCTGACCGGGGTCTTCCTGTGCATGCGCCACCAGAGCCAAGCGATGGCGGAACATGGCGGGGCAATTGTCAACATGTCGTCCGGCGACGGCATTATCGGCCAGCCCCATGCGGCTGACTATGTTGCCTCGAAGCATGGCGTCATCGGCCTGACCCGGGCCGCCTCGTGCGAGGCGCGCTTTACGAAGGTGCGGGTCAATGCGCTGCTGCCCGGGCTGATCCTGACGCCGATGGTGGAGGAGCGTCTGTTCGCCAACCCGGCCTTCGAGGCGCAGGTCGCCCCGATGGTCGAGCGTCACTCGATCGGCCGCTTCGGCAGGCCCGAGGATGTTGCCGAGGCGGCATGCTGGCTTTTGTCCGATCGCTCGGCGTTTGTGAACGGCGCCTTGTTGACGGTCGATGGCGGTTACACGGCGCGATGACGGAGGCGAGCATGAGATTCGAGGGCAAGGTCGCCATCGTTACGGGAGGCGCGTCGGGTATCGGCGAGGCAACGGTCCGCCGCCTGCATCGCGAGGGCGCCACACTTGTCGTGGCGGATATCCGCCAGAATGCCATTGATGCGCTGCTGGCGGATATGGGGTCCGATCGGCTTCTGGGCTGGCAGGTGGACATGCTCTACCCCGATCAGGTCGAGGCGATGGTCAATGGCGCGGCGGCGCATTTCGGGCGGCTCGACATCCTCGTCAACAATGCCGGCATCGGTTCGCTCGGCCGCGTCACCGAGATCGATCTGGCGCATTGGCGAGAGGTCATGGCCATCGATGTCGAAGCCGTGATGTGGGCCAGCCGCGCCGCCATGCTCCATCTGGAGGCCGTTGGCGGCAATATCGTCAATGTCGCATCGACGTCGGGGATCGCCGGTGACCGGGGGTTTCTCGCCTATAATGCGGCCAAGGCTGCGGTCATCAACATGAGCCGCTCGATGGCGCTGGATCATGCCCCGCATGTCCGGGTGAATGTCGTCAGCCCCGGTTTGACGGCGACGCCTTTGGCCGAGGGTCTGACCGGCCATGCCGAGCTGATGGCGGCGTGGAGCGAAGGCCTGCCGCTTGTCCGGCCGGCGGATCCGTCCGAAGTGGCGTCGGCAATCGCGTTTCTCGCTTCCCGCGACGCATCTTATGTTAATGGTCACAACCTTGTCGTCGACGGCGGGACGACCGCTTGGACCGGGCAGCCGAATTTCACCCGCATATTGGGGGGGCAAAGCCATCTCGAGGGCCGCTCCACCGCGATCGTGCGCGAGCCCGAAGGCGGAGGCGCGCAGTGATCCCGTCGACGATGCGAGGATATCGCCTAGCTGCTCGGCCGAGCCTCGACACGCTCGCGGTTTCGCAACTGGCGGTTCCCCAACCCGGGGCGGGCGAGGCGCTGGTGCGCGTTCGCGCCTCGTCGCTCAATTATCACGACTATCTTGTGGTGGCTGGGCTGATCCCGGTGGCCGAGGGCCTGATGCCCTTGTCGGACGGCGCGGGCGAAGTGGTGGCGCTGGGCGAGGGCGTGGTCGATGTCGCCGTGGGCGACCGGGTCATGGGGGCTTTTTTTCCGAACTGGATTGATGGCCGGCCGGACTGGTCGAACAACCAGGCGGTGGCCGGCGAGACGCGCTATGGTTTTGCCGCCGATTTCGTCGTGGTGCCGGCGTCGTCGCTGGTGCCTATGCCCGCAGGATGGAGCTTTGAGGAAGCGGCGACCCTGCCATGTGCCGGGGTCACCGCGTGGCGGGCGCTGCGGGTCGAGGGCAATGTCGGGGCGGGCGACAGGGTGCTTGTTCCCGGCTCGGGCGGTCTTGCCCTTTTCGCCATCCAATTGGGGGTTGCGATGGGGGTCGAGATCGTCTCGACCTCCTCGTCCGACGCCAAGCTTGCGCGGCTTCTCGAAATGGGTGCTGCGACCGGGGTCAATTACCGCGACTGCGCGGAATGGGGCGAGCGAGCCCGTGAGCTTGTCGGTGGCGACGGGGTCGATGTGGCGATGGACATCGGGGGGCAGTCGACCCTTGCGCAGTCCGTTGCTGCCTGCCGGATGGGCGGGACGGTGCTGGTGATCGGCAATATCTCGCACCAGCATCCGGTTTTGCCGCTGCGTCATGTCATCATGCGTCATGTCCGCGTGCAGGGCATGGCGGTCGGCAGCGTCGCGATGTTGCGGGATCTGGCCGACTTTGTTGCGCAACATGGCATTCGTCCGGTCATCGACCGGTCGTTCCGCTTTGAAGAGCTGGCCGACGCTTTCAGATATCAGCTCAGCGGCGGCCATATGGGTAAAATTGTGCTTTCCTATGATTAAGGGGCGATGGATCCATTGAGTTCCCCGATTATTTACGGCTCAAAACCGATTGGACCCTTTGGTGCGCGCATCCTAGGATTGTCCGACAATTCTGGTTGAATTGCGCTGAAGTCGGGAAAGGGTCGACGGAAGAATCCGGACAGGCATCCACCCATAACATTGAAATAAATAGTTTTTTATCGGGAGTATTATTGACGGATTCACGTCACTCCCGTTTGCATAATGGTCCGATTAGCTATTCGGTCGTAACATAGTCTGAAAAAGGCCATGCCTTGGCGAAAGTCAGGGAAATGTACGAAACGAAAGAAATTAGGGGGGATAGCATGAAAAAACATCATTTTCTTTCTGTGACGATGTTGGGCTCGTCTTTGCTGCTTTCCACTGCCGCCTTCGCGCAGGATGCAAGCAATCAGGGTCTTGAAGACATTGTTGTCACGGCTCAGCGCCGTTCGGAATCGCTGATGAAGGTGCCGGTCGCGGTGTCGGCCATGGGGAATGAGGACCTGGCGCGCCAGGGCGTGACCCAGACGATCAACCTGAGCGGCGCCGTGCCGTCGCTGCAGGTCACCAGCGCATTCGGCGATGCCCAGCCCAACTTCACGATGCGCGGCATCGGCGTGGGCAACGAATATGGCGCCAACCAGGTGTCGCCGGTCGGCGTTTATACCGACGACAATTATCTGGTCGCCCGCACCATGCACGGCATGCAGCTGTTCGACCTTGACCGTGTCGAGGCCGTCCGCGGCCCGCAGGGCACGCTGTACGGCCGCAACACCACGGGCGGTGCGATCAACTTCATCTCGGTGAAGCCGAAGCTGGAAGCCGGAACCACCGGCTATGCCGAGCTTGGCTATGGCCGCTTCAATGAAATCCGCGCGCAGGGCGCGATCGAAGGCACGCTGGTCGAGGACAAGCTCGGCTTCCGCGCCTCGGTCAACTATGTGAAGGCCGACGGCTGGGTTAAGAACATCTACCCGGGCCAGCCCGATGCCAATTCGCGTGAATCCCTTGCCGGTCGCCTGATCATCCGGGCGAAGCCGACCGAGAAGCTCGACATGACGCTCAAGCTGACGGGCGGCGAAGGCAAGCCGACGCAGGCCGCCGCCTTCCACCTCAACGATGGTTCGGGCGTGTCGGGCTATCATCGCGAAGACGATGGCCTGAGCTTCTTCGAGACCAACCAGCCCTCGCTTGGCTTCAACAACGTCAAGAACAAGGGCGCGCAGCTGACGATCAATTACGAATTGACCGACAAGCTGTCGATCCAGACCCTGTCTGCCTATGACTGGGCCAAGCAGCACCTGAGCCAGGAAGGCTCGGGCACGCCGGTGGTCGGCTTCCTGCAGACCAATTATGGCGACGTGTACAAGCAGTTTAACCAGGAAGTTAAGCTGATGTATTCGGGCGACAGCACGAACGTCCAGGCTGGCGTCTATTACGGCTACGATCACATCAACAACGTCGATCGCTACCGTCTGGTCCAGATGCTGTATATCTATCAGCATTACCAGCAGACCCGTAAGTCGGCGGCTGCCTTCATTCAGGTCGATCAGGATGTCACCGACAAGCTGGGCGTGACGCTGGGCCTTCGCTACACGAAGGACCGCAGCAAGCATTACGATGCCTATTCGTTCATCACGGCGCTTGATCCGACGACCGGCCCCGACTTCTCGGTCTATGACTTTGATCCGACGACCCCGGGTACCGGCTTCACGCATGGCAGCATCTCGGACGATGGCGTGATCACCCCGGAAGATGCGCGCCGCCGCAAGAGCAGCCGCGTCACGGGCAAGGTGGGTCTGAACTACACCTTCGACAATGGCGCGATCGCTTTCGCTAACTATAGCCGCGGTTATCGTGCCGGCTCGTTTAGCAGCCAGTTCTTCGGGTCGACGATCGACTTCGTCGCGCCGGAAAAGGTGGACGCGTTCGAAATCGGCGCCAAGGGCCGCATGCTTGACGGCCGCGTCAACGTCACCGGCGCGGTGTTCCTGACCAAGTACAAGAACCAGCAGCTGAACGAGGTGATCGGGACCACGGGCTATATCCGCTCGGTTCCGGGCTCGGAAATCAAGGGCGTCGAACTCGAGGTCAACACCCGCCTGATCCCCGAGCTGAAGACCAATTTCGCCATTACCTATCTGGACGCTACTTACGACAAGCTGACGCTGTCGGGAGTGAATCTGGACGGCAACACCCTGCCGAATGCGCCGAAGCTGACGGTCAATGCCGGGGCGGACTGGACGTTCGGCAAGCTGGGGACCGGCGATCTCGTCTTCTCGCCGAACGTGGTCTACACCAGCAAGCAGTACTTCTCGCCGTTCAACAACGAGGATGGCAACTTCCACCTGTTCGGCAAGGAAAACGCCAAGGTCAACGCGACCATCGGCTGGGAGGGCGAACAGCTCGCCCTGCGCGCCTGGGTGAACAACCTGACCAACGTCAAGATGTTCATGTACGGCCTCAACCTCCGCGGTTCGTTCGGCTATGACTATATGCTGCACGCTCCGCCGCGGACCTATGGCGTGACTGCCCGCTACAAGTTCTAATCGGGCACCATCTGTTGAATATTGCCGGCCGAGGTCATGCCTCGGCCGGCTTTTTATTGGGTGCTGCCGAGCCCCTCTACCCCGGCCCGATCGGCAGGCACCGGTCTTCAATCTGTTTGCCCGCAATAATGTTGGATGATATAGTCTGACAAAATGAGCCCATATAGATGCGGCATCGATAAGCCGCACTATGAGGCCAACCCGTGGGAAGGGATGCCGGGATATGCTGTTGCGGCGTGAGATCGCTGAACGGACGGATCATATGGTGGCGCATTGCCGCCTGGATTCGGCTTCGATTTTTCTGACCGAGCGCAGCGCGGCATCTGCCAACCTGATTCATCTTCACCATGTCGGGATCGCCGAAGAGGTGAAGCGGGCCTATAGCAAGGCTGGCGTCTTTCAGGATGACC
>JACCDQ011165301.1_pt1 | contig 29145 bp, 31 predicted proteins | sample 7446031 | NCBI WGS metagenome assembly JACCDQ01 (sample SAMN15323442, study PRJNA562643) | freshwater metagenome | isolation source: river surface water | place: USA:Blue River Watershed | collected 2017-08-17 | reverse complement strand
TCATGAGCCAGGTGCGCGCCATGCGCTACACGCTGGAACGGGTGGTGCGTGGCCTGGACACCATCAGCGCCACTGGCAACATCCTGCGCGACTACCTGACCGACCTGTTCCCGATCATGGAACTGGGCACCTCGGCCAAGATGCTGTCCATCGTGCCGCTGATGGCGGGCGGTGGCATGTACGAAACCGGGGCGGGTGGCTCTGCGCCCAAGCACGTGCAACAATTGGTGGAGGAAAACCACCTGCGCTGGGATTCGCTGGGTGAGTTCCTGGCGCTGGCCGTGAGCTTGGAAGACCTGGGCTTGAAAAACAAGAACGCCCAAGCCAAGTTGCTGGCCCAAACGCTGGACGCGGCCACAGGCAAGCTGCTGGACAACAACAAGAACCCGTCACCCCGCACCGGGCAGCTGGACAACCGTGGCAGCCAGTTCTATCTGGCCTTGTACTGGGCACAGGCGTTGGCCACGCAAACCGAAGATGCTGAATTGGCCGCCAAGTTCGCGCCGCTGGCCCAAGCCCTGTCGGACAACGAAACCAAAATTGTTGAGGAACTGAATGCGGTTCAAGGCAAGCCCGTGGACATTGGAGGCTACTACCTGCCCGACACGGCCAAGCTGGATGCTGTGATGCGCCCAAGCGCCACGTTGAACGCCGTGCTTGCCACGATCAAGGTGTAACAAGGCTTTCCCCTAAAAAAAGCCTGCCAGCTTGCGCTGGCAGGCTTTTTTATGGGATCAAACACAACGGTCCAAGACGAACCGTTGCAATGCAACCCTCAACTTCAGGCAAAGTTGGCTTCAGCAAAAGACCAATTGACCAGTTTGTCCAGGAAAGTTTCCACGAACTTCGGACGCATGTTGCGGTAATCGATGTAGTAGGCGTGTTCCCACACGTCCACGGTCAACAGCGCTTTGTCGGCCGTGGTCAGCGGCGTACCGGCCGCGCCGGTGTTGACGATATCGACCGACCCATCGGCTTTTTTTACCAGCCAGGTCCAGCCAGAGCCAAAATTACCCACAGCGCTCTTGACAAAGGCTTCCTTGAACGCGGCGTAAGAACCCCACTTGGCCTCGATGGCCGCAGCCAGCGCACCGGTCGGCTCGCCGCCGCCATTGGGCTTCATGCAGCTCCAGAAGAAGGTGTGGTTCCAAATCTGGGCGGCGTTGTTGTAGATGCCGCCGCTGGACTTTTTGACGATGGACTCCAGGTCCATGCTCTCGAACTCGGTGCCTTTTTGCAGGTTGTTCAGGTTGACCACATAGGCATTGTGGTGCTTGCCGTGGTGGAATTCCAGGGTTTCTTGGGAGTAATGCGGTGCCAGCGCGTCGATCGCGTAAGGCAAAGCGGGCAAAGTGTGTTCCATATTTTTCCTCTTTGGGGTTGTTGGCTGACGCTGCATTGTAGAAAACAACTCAAGCACTTGTACGCGTCACGGTCAATCCCAAGCGGCCATCGGCCAAGACCGCTTGCACCTCCTGCCCCACATGGGCATTTTGGACCCGGGTCAAGGTGTGCCCCTGCCCATCGGTCAGCCACGCGTAACCGCGTTGCAACACCAGGGTGGGATCCAGGGCTCGCATGCGGGCCTCCAGGTGGTCCAGGCGCTGGTGTGCGAGCGCCCCGGGGCGGCCAACTGCGGCGTTCCAATTTTGCTGGCGCCGTTCAATCGCAAAATGTTCAGCCTGCAAGCGTTTGTCGATGCGGCCTTTTAGGGCATGCGCGCGCGACTGCAAAACGGAGCGGGCCCGTTGCAGTTGCTCCAAAGGACGCCCCAACCGCTGAGCCAGGCGGTCCAGACCTTGGGCTTGCAGATCCAACTGGCGCTGGGTTTGCCTGAGCAATCGGTCCTGTATCACTTGCAAGGCTTGGCTGGCAACAGCCTGACTGGGGCAACACAACTCAGCCGCTGCGGTGGGTGTGGCTGCACGGACGTCGGCTGCGAAATCGACCAAGGTGAAATCGGTTTCATGCCCAACGCCCGCCACCACAGGCATGGGGCAACGCACCAGCGCCCGCACCAGACCGGGGTGGTTGAACGCCCACAAATCCTCCAGGGAACCGCCACCGCGCACCAACAACAAGACATCGCACCGCCCCAGGCCATGGGCAACGACGGCACGATCGAGTGCCGCCAACAAGGTTTCCGGAGCTTGTACCCCTTGAACCAAAGCAGGAAACACCGTAACGGCCACATGTGGCGCCCTTCGGCGCAGGGTGGTGGCCACGTCGCGCAGCGCAGCGGCATCCAGCGAGGTGACCACACCGACGTGTCTGGCCATGACGGGCAGCGGGCGCTTGCGCGCGGCATCAAAGCACCCTTCAGCTTCGAGCTCCGCCTTCAGGCGCAAAAACTGTTCGAACAGCCCGCCCTGACCAGCCAAACGCACGCCTTCCACCACCATTTGCAATTCACCCCGGGCGGCATACACATCCAAACGGCCCGACGCCTCCACCAGTTGCCCGTCGCGCACATCCACGCCACTGGCTTGTGCGGCACGCCGAAACATTGCGCACCGCAGCTGCCCCTGCTCGTCCTTGATGGAGAAATAACAATGCCCACTGGCCGCACGGGCAAAGCCCGATACCTCCCCGCGGACCACCACCGAACCGAAGCGGGTCTGCACGGCGTCCGACACCGCCCGCAGCAACGACCCCACCGGCCACACCTGAGACCCCAGAAACGTGTTCAACATCATGATGCGTAATGAATGTGGCCGCACCCAACATCGACAGGGCGTGTAGGCGCGTGCGCGATAATCGCTTTGGACCGGATCGGACACACAAGACGCTCCGACATGGATGGCCCAACGCAAGGAGCTGCATTTGTTTTCCATCATACAAGCCGCTGGCTGGCCAATTTGGCCGCTGATACTGTGTTCCGTGCTGGGATTGACGCTCATCATCGAGCGCAGCATCAGCCTCAAACGCTCCAAAATCGCACCATTGCAGCTGCTGGATGAAGCCATACTGGCGTCGCGGCACAGCGTGCCTTCGGCCGAGGTGGTTCGGCAATTGCAGCAGAACTCCCTGCTGGGTGAGGTGCTGGCAGCAGGCTTTCGGGCAATCGGGCATGGCAAACACAGCAAGGTCAGTGAAACAGAAATCCACGCAGAATTGGAAACAGCCGGGCGCCTGGCTGCAGCCAAGTTACAGCGCTATCTGGGTGCTCTGGCTACCATCGCATCGGCCGCGCCCTTGCTGGGGCTCCTGGGAACAGTCATAGGCATGATCGAGATTTTCGGCTCACAAACCGGCAGCGGCGGCATGGGCCCCGGAGGCGGCAACCCTGCACAACTGGCGCACGGCATCTCTATCGCGCTGTACAACACCGCCTTTGGTCTGATCGTTGCGATTCCTGCCCTGATTGCCTGGCGTTACTTTCGCGGGTTGACCGACACCTACCTGTTGCAAATGGAAGTGGCAGCCGAAGCCTTTGCACGCCACCTCACCACCTTGCGGCGCTGAGCCCCACCCAAAACCGACACATGAAATTCAGCAGCAAACACCGTGATGAACCCGAAATCAACCTGATCCCGTTCATCGACGTCTTGTTGGTGGTTCTGATTTTTCTGATGCTGACCACCACCTACAGCCGGTTCACAGCCCTGCAAGTGAATCTGCCCGTGGCCGATGCGGAACAGCCCCAGCAACCACCAAATGAAGTGGTGGTAAGCATTGGGCAAGACGGGCGCTACGCGGTCAATCGACGCGTGCTGGACCACGCCTCGGTGAGCGGGCTGATCGCGGCGCTCAAAGAAGCTGCGGGCCCCGCGGACAAAACCATTGTGGTGATCAACGCTGACGCAGCTGCGTCACACCAATCGGTGGTGAACGTGATGGATGCGGCACGGCGCAGCGGTTTGAGTCAGATCACATTCGCCACGCAGGCCGCCACCAACCCATGAACTGGCAGGCGGTGTGGCGCCAACGGAGCTGGACAGCCCGGGGGCTGTTGCCGGTGGCTTGGGTGTACGGCTTGTTGCTGCGTTTGCAACGCACGGCTTACCGTTGGGGCATCAAACAGCCCGGGCGCCTGCCGGTGCCGGTGCTGGTGGTGGGTAACGTGGTGATCGGAGGAGCGGGCAAAACCCCGACCACGGTGGCGTTGGTGCGCCATTTACAGGCCCGAGGTATGCATCCGGGGGTGGTTTCACGGGGGTACGGGCGCCAGACCCAGGGTTGCCTGGAAGTCACACCCGCCTCACACCCCACCGATACCGGTGACGAACCAATGTTGATACAACGGGCCACAGGTGCCCCTGTGGTGGTGGGTGCAAGCCGGCACCAAGCAGGCCTTTGGCTTCTGCAGCAACACCCCGAAATCGATGTGGTGGTTTGTGACGATGGAATGCAACATTGGGCTCTGGCGCGCGACCTGACGGTGGTGGTGTTCGATGAACGCGGTTGCGGCAACGGCTGGCTGTTGCCCGCCGGTTTGTTGCGTGAGCCCTGGCCCGCCCCCGCCCACACGGGCAGCCACATGCTGGTACTGAAGCACAGTGCCCCCGCCCTCACACCTGCGGCTTCGCCTTACCCCACGTTTGCGGCCACAAGGCAACTGGGCGCATTGGCTGTCAACGCCCTGGGCAGCCGTCGCAACTGGACCGATATGGGGGCCGCAGGGCACGAGGTATCGGCTTTGGCAGGCATTGCGCAACCCCGCGCGTTCTTTGACATGCTCGCCGCACAAGGCGTACAACTCCATTCCACCCAGGCGCTGGCCGACCACGCATCCCCCGAATCGCTGCGCGCCGCGTTGAAGACACACCCTGGCACCTGGTTGTGTACCGAAAAAGACGCCATCAAACTGTTTCCTGTGTTGTTGGCGGAAGCATCCCCCGACTTGCACCGCGTCTGGGCTGTGCCACTGGAGCAAACACCCGAACCCGCCTTTTTTGCAGCCATAGACCAAGTGCTCAACACTGCGCTGCAACGCTTATCATTCCCCCATGGACCCCAAACTGCTTGAACTTCTGGTCTGCCCTGTCACCAAGGGCCCCCTGCTGCTGAACAAAGACACACAAGAGCTGATTTCGCGCAGCGCGCGCTTGGCCTACCCCATCCGTGATGGCATTGCAGTGATGCTGGAAAACGAGGCCCGCGTTTTGAGCGATGCCGAGCTGGAGTCACCAATCGCGCCGACGCCGCTGGCGGGCCACGACGCCTGACGCCCATGGTGAACAACCCTTTGCCACCGGAATTTCACGTCCTGATCCCGGCACGTTTGGCCTCCAGCCGCCTCCCCAACAAGCCTTTGGCCGACATCGCTGGACTGCCCATGGTGGTGCGTGTGGCTCAACGCGCCGCGCTGAGCCACCCCACCAGTTGCACCGTTGCCACGGACGACCGCCAAATTCTGGAGGCCTGCAGGGCGGCTGGAGTGGCTGCGGTCATGACGAGCGTCGACCACCTCAGTGGCAGTGACCGATTGGCCGAAGCATGCCACCAACTCGGCCTGCCTGATGAAGCGATTGTCGTCAACCTTCAAGGCGATGAGCCGCTGATGGACCCAGACCTCGTGGCGCAGGTGGCCAAAACGCTGCAGGCGCGGCCCGACTGCGTGATGAGTACCGCCGCCCACACCCTCGAAAGCACGACCGACTTTCTCAACCCCAATGTGGTCAAAGTGGTCACAGACCGGCAAGGCACCGCTTTGTATTTCAGCCGGGCCCCGATCCCCTGGTGGCGTGATGGCATGGCAGCACTCAGCACCGACACTGGCGCTGACAGCCCGGTAGCGTGGGGCCCTGCTGCTCCCAAGCGCCATATCGGGATCTATGCGTACCGGGTTGGTTTTCTCAAACACTACCCACTGCTGCAGGCGGCCCCGGAAGAACTGAGCGAATCTTTGGAGCAACTGCGCGTTTTGTGGCATGGGCACCGCATTGCGGTGCATTTGGCGGCCCACCCCCCTGGGCCTGGTGTTGACACACCGGAAGATCTGGCACGGGTACGCGCACTGTTCGAACCGGCCGCCTGACACCGAACCGCAGCACCCTGGCTGTAAGCCAGCGGCGGGGAAGCACGTGCTATCCTCGGATGGTTTGCCCCTCGGGGGCACAAGACTGGCCACCGCTGGAGACCGGTGCGCCCACAGAATTTGAAACTTGGAACAAAGGAAAACCATGCGACTGATCCTCTTGGGCGCGCCCGGCGCAGGCAAAGGCACTCAAGCCACCTTCATTTGCCAAAAGTACGGCATCCCCCAAATTTCAACAGGTGACATGTTGCGTGCAGCGGTCAAGGCCGGCACGCCTTTGGGGTTGGAAGCCAAAAAGGTGATGGATGCCGGTGGCCTGGTCAGTGATGACCTCATCATCAATCTGGTCAAGGATCGGATTGCACAGAGCGATTGCGCCAACGGCTTCTTGTTCGATGGTTTCCCGCGGACGATTCCCCAGGCCGAGGCCATGAAGGCTGCCGGTGTCAAACTGGATTACGTGCTGGAAATCGATGTACCGTTCGACGCCATCGTCGAACGCATGAGCGGCCGTCGCTCGCATCCTGCCTCTGGCCGGACATACCACGTCAAATTCAACCCCCCAAAAGTGGCGGGCCAGGACGACGTGACCGGTGAACCCCTGGTCCAGCGCGATGATGACAAAGAAGAGACTGTCAAAAAGCGTTTGGATGTCTACAGCGCCCAAACCCGTCCGCTGGTGGACTATTACAGCAACTGGGCGCAGCAGGATTCCGCCACTGCACCGAAGTACCGTGCCATCAGCGGCACCGGCTCGGTCGACGAAATCACCCAGCGGGCGTTTGCTGCCCTGGCTGCCTGAACACGTGCGGCAGTTGACGCCCTGCCAGCAACCGCAGGCAGGGCGTTTTCACGACCGAGCCACCAAATCCAGCATCAACGCCAAACGGGCTTTGGCGGGTGGCAAAGGCAGGGCCTCAAACACCGATGACGGCCCGGGAACCACCCGGCCACGCGCGCAACGACTGCACACCCGGACCGCAACCCCCTGGCTTTGGGCTTCCTCCAAAGCCTGGATCAAACCCTCGCTCAAAGTGCCATTGCCCGTTCCGGCCAACACCACCCCGCGCAACACACTGCTTCCCGCGCCGGCCTGCATCTTCACTTGACGTTGGGCCAGCAAGTCCCACACCAGACGCCCCGTGGCATTTCCATGGCTGCTCAGCCATTCCACACGTGGCCACGGTGCTGGTGTCAACAAAGCGCCCAGCAATGTCGATCGGTTGCCGGTCACCGGCCAGGGCTGCCACAACCGGCAATTGCCCTCTTCCACGACACCCAGAGGACCTGCATCCCCAGAATCAAAAGCATCGGTCGCATAGCAATGCGACTTTTGAACCTGCAATGCGCTGTGGATTTTGCCGGCGAACACCACCACCGCACCACGCGCACCCGGCCATGCTGCCACCGCGAGGGCATCTGACAGATTTTGCGGACCGTCACGCAACAAGGCGGTAGACGGACGCATCGCCCCGGTCAATACCACCGGCTTAGCGGGGTTCAGCACCGCTTGGAGCAAATACGCGGTTTCCTCCATCGTGTCGGTGCCGTGCGCAATCACAATCCCCTTGACTTGGTCATCGCGCAGCAGCTCATTGACCCGAGCCAACAACCGCCGCCAAACCGCATCGTCCACGTCCTTGCTGTCCACCTGAGCCACTTGTTCAGACACCAGCTCCATCCCATCGGGTTCCGTCAAGCCACGGGTCAAGTCAGCAATAGACAACTGGGCAGCGGTGTAACCCACGTTGTCTGACGCGTCTGCCGCCTTGCCCGCGATGGTGCCCCCCGTTCCCAAAAGAATCAGCTTGTTGTTGCTCACATTCGTTCTTTCTGTCAAACATCCGGTATGTGTTGGGATTGTCTCTGCTTTCACTTTATTCGCTGCACCGAAAAATCCAGCACCACCAAAAAAGCAAGAGGGGCGCCCCTTCTGGCTCGACTATGATGGGAAATTGTCATTCCATCTATGCAAAAATCCATGAAGCGTTTACAAAACAAAGTTGCCCTGATCACCGGCGCAGGACAAGGCATTGGCCAAGCCACCGCGCTGAAGTTCGCCCAGGAAGGGGCCCACGTGGTGGTTTGTGATGTGAACCCCGCCGCCATCGAGGCGGTGCGGGCCCAGTGCGCCGCTCAAGGCAGCCAAGCCAGCGCGTTTGTGATGGACGTGACGCAGAGGGACATGGTAGACAGCGTGGTCAAACAAGTGTTGACACACTATGGGCGCATCGACGTGTTGGTGAACAACGCGGGCATCACCCAGGACGCGCGCCTACAAAAAATGACCGAGGCCCAATTTGACAACGTGATTGATGTCAACCTGCGTGGCGTTTTTCACTGTGCCCAGGCCGTGGCCGATGCCATGGTGGCCCAAGGGCAAGGCGTCATTCTGAACGCATCATCTGTGGTGGGCATTTACGGCAACTTCGGGCAAACCAATTATGCGGCCACCAAATTCGGGGTCATTGGGTTCACCAAAACCTGGAGCCGGGAACTGGGGCCCAAAGGCATCCGGGTCAATGCGGTGGCACCTGGGTTTGTCAGCACGCCCATTTTGCAGTCCATCCCAGACAAAGTGATGCAGGAAATGGAAAACAAGGTTCCTCTGGGCCGCTTGGGTCAACCCGAAGAAATTGCCAACGTCTATGCGTTCCTGGCCAGCGACGAAGCCAGTTATGTCAACGGTGCGGTGCTTGAGGTGTGCGGCGGCATGACCGTTTGACCTGCTCAAGCAACCGTCCGCGATGATCGACGAAACCGACAACCCGCCCCGCCCAGGCAGCAAGTCCGCATTGTTTTGGGCCTTTACCTGGCTGGCGCTGCAGGGCTTCGGTGGTGTGCTGGCGGTGGTACAGCGAGAACTGGTAGAAAAACGCCGCTGGTTGAGCCGGGAACAGTTCGTAGAGGACTGGGCAGTCGCGCAAATCATGCCGGGCCCCAACGTGGTCAACCTGTCTTTGATGATTGGCGGGCGCTATTTTGGCTGGCAAGGGGCGGCGACAGCTCTGGCGGGTATGCTGGCGTTTCCCTTGTGTCTGGTGCTGGCTCTGGGCATGTGGTTTGCCAGCGTGGCCGACACACCGCAGGCGCACGGTGCGCTGCGAGGCATGGGAGCGGTTGCGGCTGCGCTGATCGCGGCGACCGGCCTCAAATTGGTCAGCGCCCTGAAAACCAATGCCATGGGCATCGGTGCCTGCTGGGGCCTGGCGGGCTTGACCCTGGTTGCTGTGGGTGGGCTGCGTTGGCCGTTGGCGGCCGTGTTGCTCGGACTGGGAATTCCGTCCACCGCTTGGGCCTACCGATGCATCAGAAGGGCGCAATCGCAACCCCAACCCTCCTCCCAGGGCACTGAATGAACCAGATCATGACGCCCAGCCAATGGGTGGAGTTGTTTCTGCATTTTGCATCGCTGTCATTGCTGGCCGTGGGCGGGGCCATCACCACGGCCCCCGATATGCACCGCTACCTGGTGCGTGACCAGGCCTGGCTGACGGACATGCAGTTCACCAGCGCGATTGCCCTGGCACAAGCCGCCCCCGGCCCCAACGTGTTGTTTGTGGCGCTGCTGGGTTGGAGTGTGGGCACCAACACGGCCCAGGCTTGGGGCCACGCGCTGCTTTGGCCCATGGGCCTCGCGGGTGTTTTGTGCACCCTGTCGGCCATCTTGCTGCCATCGTCCTTGTTGACCTACAACGCCACGCGCTGGGCCCACCTCAACCGCGAACGGCCCATTGTGAAAGCGTTCAAACAAGGGATGGCACCGATCGTGATTGCCCTGCTCATCGCCACGGGGTGGGTGCTGTCTGCAGCCCACAACAACCCCGAGACGGACACGAGGCTTTGGGCGCTGACAGCAGTGGCCACAGTGGTGGTCTGGAAAACCCGCCTGCACATGCTTTGGCTGTTGGCAGGCGGGGCCATATTGGGCACACTGGGCTGGGTGTAACCCGGTGTGTGGTGGGTGGGTCAAGCGGGTGGTTTATGGGCGTAGCGTCATGTGCGCTGTCTCAGGGCCTCGTAAAGGCACACCCCGCTGGCCACAGAAACGTTCAAACTTTCCACCGCACCCAACATGGGAATGGACACCAGTTCGTCACAGGTTTTGCGGGTCAATTGGCGCATGCCTTGCCCCTCGGCACCCAAAACCAATGCCACAGGACCTTTCAGGTCCACTTGGTAAAGGGTTTTGGGCGCATCGTCACTGGTACCGACAATCCATACGTTGCGCTCTTTCAGTTCATTGAGCGTTCGTGCCAGGTTGGTCACCATGAAATAGGGCATGGTCTCGGCCGCGCCGCTGGCCACTTTGGCCACCGTGGCATTGATGCCCGCAGCGTGGTCCTTGGGCGCAATCACCGCATGGGCACCTGCACCATCGGCCACACGCAAACAGGCGCCCAGGTTGTGCGGATCGGTCACACCGTCGAGCACCAGCAACAACGGAGACGGACCGGCGCCCTGCTCCAACTGGTCCAGCAAATCGTCCAAAGACTTGGCTTGGGCCACAGGCTCAACCCGAGCAGCAACGCCCTGATGACCATGGCTACCGGCCAGTTTGGCCAACCGCAAACCATCGGCTTCGATCAGGCGAACCCCGGCCTCTTTGGCGCGGTCTATGAATTGCCGCATCCTGGCGTCACGCCGGCTGGCATCGAAATACACCTCAATCACAGAGGCTGGTGCGGTTTTGATCCGCACACCCACGGCATGAAAGCCAAACAACACTTTGGGAGAAGACATCCTGTGATTATCCTGCCTCGTGGGCCCGGCCCGCTTCGATCACGATTTTGCGTTCGCAACGTTGCGCAATGCCAGGGTCGTGGGTGACCAACACCAACGTGGTTCCCTGTTCACGATTCAACTCAAACATCAACTCCATCACGGTTTGACCGGTGGCAAAGTCCAGGCTGCCGGTGGGTTCATCTGCCAGCAAAACCGCAGGCTGCACCACAAACGCCCGGGCCAACGCCACCCGCTGCTGCTCGCCACCCGAGAGCACCTTGGGATAGTGTCCCAGTCGAGAAGCCAAGCCCACCCGCTTGAGCATGGCAGAGGCCATTTCGCGAGCATCCCGGCGTCCGGCCAATTCCAAGGGCAGCATCACGTTCTCCAAAGCGGTCAGATTGCCCAGCAATTGAAAGTTCTGGAACACGAACCCCACCTTTGCAGCCCGCAGGGCAGCGCGCTGGTCTTCGTTGATGGCGAAAATATCATCGCGGTCGATGAACACAGTGCCCCGGGTGGGGGTATCCAGCCCTGCGACAATTGACAACAAAGTGCTTTTGCCCGAACCCGATGCCCCCACAATGGCCACCGTCTGGCCCCGGTACAGGCTGAATTCAACATCGCGCAAAATGTCCAACGTGCCGGTGGCATCGGTCACCGATTTGGACACACCTGCTACGCGGATCATGGTTTCTGACATGGAAAGGCTTTCGTTTTGAACCGACGACACTTTAACTGGCTTGCGGCGCTGACCGTTGGCCTGGGGGCTTGGCCCATTGCTCAAAGCCAAACGTCGGCAGAACGCACGGTACTGGTGGTGGGCGACTCGTTGAGCGCCGAATACGGGCTCAAACGGGGCACGGGTTGGGTGGCGTTGCTCGCCGAGAAAATCAAGAACACCGGCGGTTGGCGGGTGGTCAACGCCAGTGTCAGTGGCGACACCACCTCCGGCGGTCGTTCACGCCTGGGTGCCTTGTTGGCACAACACCGCCCTGCCATTGTGGTCATAGAACTGGGTGGGAACGATGCGTTGCGCGGCCTGCCGCTGACCATGACCCGAGACAACTTGGCCGCGATGACCCGTCAATCGCAGTCGGCAGGAGCCAAGGTGCTTTTGTTGGGCATGCAAATGCCACCCAACTATGGGGCTCAGTATGGACAGGCGTTTCAAAACATGTACAAGGAGGTGTCCCAACAACACAAAACGGGCTGGGTGCCTTTTTTCTTGAAGAATGTGGCCGATGCGGCCCAGGCCACGGCTTTTTTCCAGGCCGACCGGATACACCCCAACGAGTCGGCACAGGCACAGATGCTGGCCAATGTTTGGCCCGAGTTGAACAAGCTGCTGACGGAACGGTGATCAATCGGCACGCAAACACGACCACGCCTGCTCCAGATCGCGCTGCAAATCTTCCACATTTTCCAGGCCCACAGCCAGACGGACCAAAGTGGGCGCATAGGGCCATGGCCCTTCCCGAAAGCCGGGCATGTCGTAAGGCACGCACAAACTCATCGGGCCCGCCCAGCTGTAGCCCAGGCGGAACAGGGTCAGCCTGTCGCAAAACGCGTCGATGGCGGAGGGCGCAACATCGGGCTCAAACGCCAAGCTGAACAGGCAGGCAGCCCCCCGGGCATCGCGTTTCCAGAACGCATGCCCCGGCGAATCCGGCAATGCTGGGTGAAACACCCGCGCCACCCCGGGTTGGGTTTGCGCCCAAGCCGCCAAACGGCGGGCCGTCGCGTCCTGGGCCCGGTACCGCAGATGCAAGCTGGGCAAACCGCGCAGCACCAACTCGGCGTCGTTGCCTGCCACGTTCAATCCCAAACGCATGTGCGTCATGAGCAGCTCGTGGTGAAGCCCCAAGTCCCGGGTCACCACCGCCCCCATCAACACATCGGCACCACCGCTGGGGTACTTGGTCAAGGCCTGCATCGACACATCAACGCCCCATTCAAAAGGAGCAAATGCCACGCCCGCCCCCCAGGTGTTGTCCAATGCGGCAATCAGGGGTCGGTGGTCGACTTCTACCTCGACCCGCCGCTGGTTGAACGAGCGCACCACCTGCATCAATGCCGACACATCGGGAAATTCCAGGGTCACCGAACCAGCAGCCTCCAACCACACGAGGCGGCTCCGCTCATTCAACTGATCGGCCAAGTCCTGCGGTCGCATGGGATCGTAAAACCGGTGCCCAATGCCCCACCGGGCCAATTCGTGCCGGGCCAGGGACGCGTTTGGGCCATAGGCATTTTGGGGGATCAAAACCTCTTCGCCTTGCTGCAAAAAGGCCAAATCGACCAAACCGATGGCAGCCAGGCCGCTGGGGGCCAAAATGCAGTGTTGCCCGCCCTCCAGCGTGGCCAGGCGCTCTTCCAAAACGAAAGTGGTGGGCGTCCCGTGCAAACCGTAGGTGTAGGCGGATTTGTCCACCCACTTGCGTGACCGCATGGCTGCCACGTTCGGAAAAAGAACCGTGGAAGCCTTGAACACCCCTACGGGAACTGCCTCGAATTCGGCAGGGGCTCGATAGCCGTGGTGCACCAGCGCAGTATCAGGCCCGCAAGCGGGGGCATCAACAGACTGGGGCCTCAGATTTTCCACTTGTCCAGCAACTGCTGCGGACGCATGCTGTCGTACGTCTCGAAAGGCTGGTGTATCCACGGATTGGTGGGCAAAAAGTCCACCGAATAGTCCGGGGTGAACACTGAAACGGCCTTGGTCCAGATCACAGCGCTGCGCAGTTCGGTGATGGGCGCGTAGTTGTTGCGCAGCATGTTCATCACCGCATTCAGGGTGTGTCCCGAATCGGCCAAATCGTCTACCAACAACACACGACCGGCAATTTCACCCTTGGGGGTGGTGATGTAGCGCGCAATGTCCAGGGCACCCTGCACCGTACCCGCTTCAGCCCGATAAGAGCTGGTGGACATGATGGCCAAAGGCTTGTCAAAAATCCGCGACAAGATGTCGCCGGGCCGCATCCCACCGCGGGCCAGACACAAAATGGTGTCGAACTCCCAACCCGACTGGTAAACCTTGATGGCCAGCTTTTCAATCAGGTTGTGGTATTCGTCGTACGAAACATACAGATGTTTACCGTCTTCTGTCAGCATCGTGGGCTCCTGTGTGGTGCGGGACAAAATCAGGCCGCGTAAGGGTTGTGCAGCAAGATGGTGTGGTCGCGGTCGGGGCTGGTAGACACCACATGCACCGGCACACCTGTCACTTCTTCGATACGCTGCAGATACTTCTGGGCATTCACAGGCAGCTTGGCATACTCGGTGACACCCACCGACGACTCGGACCACCCAGGGATGGATTCGTAAATCGGCACACAACGCGCAATTTCATCGGCACCCATGGGGAGAATGTCGATCGTTTCTCCATCGAGTTGATATCCAACACACAACTGCAGCTCTGGCAAACCATCCAACACGTCCAGCTTGGTGATACACAGCCCGCTGAGCCCGTTGACCTGTGCAGAACGCTTCAACAGCGCCGCATCAAACCAACCACAACGGCGTGAACGCCCGGTGGTCACACCCTTTTCGGCACCCACGGTGCTCATGTGGTAACCCGCAGTACCTTCCTTTTCCCAATCCAATTCCGTGGGGAAAGGCCCGCCTCCCACACGGGTGCAATAGGCCTTGGTGATGCCCAGAATGTAATGCAGCATGCCCGGCCCCACACCGGCTCCGGCGGAAGCGTTGCCTGCCACACAATTGCTGGACGTGACGAACGGGTAGGTGCCATGATCGATGTCGAGCAACGTGCCCTGGGCACCTTCGAACAACAGGTTCACCCCAGCCTTGTGTGCTTCGTTCAGTTCACGCGACACATCGGCAACCATGGGCAGTATCACTTTTGCTTGTTCCATGGCCTGGTCAAACACCGGCTGGAACTGAATGGCCCCGCCCTGCATGAACCCGGCCATGGGGCCTTCCCATGTCATGTCCTGACTGCCCAGGTAAGAAGTCAGGGCATGGTTGTGCAAGTCCAACAATTCGCGCAGTTTGGCTGCAAAACGTTCAGGGTGCTTCAGGTCCTGCACACGCAACGCACGGCGCGCAATTTTGTCTTCATACGCTGGACCTATGCCGCGTCCAGTGGTTCCGATTTTGGCGTTACCTGCCTTTTCCTTGGCCAGTTCACGCGCGACATCGATTGCGGCATGGAAAGGCAAAATCAGAGGGCAGGCTTCGCTGATGCGCAAACGGGAACGCACTTCGACGCCGGCTTTTTCCAACCCCGCAATTTCTTCCAGCAACTTGGTGACCGACAACACCACACCGTTGCCGATGTAGCATTTGACGCCAGGGCGCATGATGCCACTGGGTATCAGGTGCAATGCGGTTTTGACACCGTTGATCACCAGAGTGTGACCCGCGTTGTGTCCACCCTGGAAGCGAACCACACCCCGAGCGGTCTCGGTCAGCCAGTCAACCAGCTTGCCTTTGCCTTCGTCGCCCCATTGCGTACCCACCACCACCACGTTGCGCCCGGGCTGGGCCTTGCTCAAAGAATCGCTCATGTTGTTTCTAGGTTAGATCAGTCTCAGGCGGTCAGTGCTTGCAGCTGCCACGCCCCGTCACGTGCCACCAGCACGCGATCGCACTGGAATTCATCGACTTCATGTTCGTGGCCAGGCAACACGCACACCACGGTTTCACCCGCTTGACGCAGCGCCGCCACTGCCTGCCGCAGACCGGGTTCATCCCCCCAGGGTGCCCGGACAGCGGGCTTCAGAGACGGCGCGGCCACGGCCGATACCAGCTCTTTCAAGTCCAGGCTGAAACCCACAGCAGGACGCTTGCGCCCAAAGGCCCCCCCCACTTCGTCGTAGCGGCCACCGCGCACCAACTCGGTCAAGGTGCCGGAACTTGTACCGCCGAACAACGAAAACCGAATACCGGTGTAATAGGCATAGCCGCGCAAATCAGCCAGGTCGAACGACAATTTGAGCCCTTGCAGTTGCTGGGCGAGGCGCTTCAAATCATCCAGGGCCCGCGTCAGCAGAGCACTGGGGCGCAGCACACGGGCGGCCTCGTCCAACACCGCTACATCACCGTACAAACCGGGCAAAGCCAACAAACTGCGCTGCACGTCAGCGGGCAAACCTTGCACCAGCTCACCCAGCTCGGCCATGTTTTTGGTGGCCAAGGCACTGTGCAGGCTTTGCACACGGTCCGGTGGCAGGCTCAAGCCCTGAACCAGCGAGTCGACCACGCGCACATCAGACATGTCCAGAACCAGGCGTTGCGCACCTGCTGCACGCAAGCAGGCTTGGGCCAGTTCAATGACTTCGAGATCGGCCTCCAAGCCGGCATGGCCGTAGATTTCGGCTCCCAATTGCAAAGGTTCGCGGGTGGCATGGGGACGATCTACCCGTGTGTGCAGCACCGGACCACAGTAGCAAAGCCGGGTGACACCGGGCCGATTCAGCAAGTGGGCATCGATGCGGGCAACCTGGGGCGTGGTGTCGGCACGCAAGCCAAGGGTGCGCCCAGACAGCTGATCGACCAGCTTGAAAGTCTGGATATCAAGCGCTTCGCCAGTGCCGGTTAACAACGAATCGATATGCTCCAGCAAAGGAGGCGCTACCAATTCGTAACCGTACACCCGCGCTGCATCCAACAATGCGCGCCGAAGGTCTTCGAGGTGCCGCGCCTCAGAAGGCAAAACGTCGGCAAGTTGATCCGGGAGAACCCAGGCAGACATGGAAGATGTGAGGGGCTGTTAAAAACGTGATTCTACCGGGTCTGCAATGACATTCGGTTGCCGGTTCTTGTGGTGGCAGCCTTTCAGCGAGCCGTGGTGCTCCCGCTGTTGCGCATGGCCTTGAAAAATTCCGATGAAGGATCCAGGACCATCACATCGTTTTTGCTGGCAAAACTGGACTTGTAGGCCTCCAGACTGCGGTAAAACTGCGCAAACGCCGGATCACGACCAAAGGAGTCGTTGTAGGAGCGGGCCGCTTCTGCATCACCTTCCCCTTTGATTTTTTGAGCAGAGCGAAAAGCCTCCGCCACGATCACTTCGCGCTGGCGGTCGGCATCGGCACGGATTTTCTCACCTTCTGCCAAGCCGGTGGAGCGCAATTCGTTGGCCACACGCTTGCGCTCGGCCTCCATGCGGTCATAAACCGATTTGGTGATGGTTTCGGCGTAGTCAATCCGCGTGATGCGCACATCCACCACGTCCATGCCCCAAGGCTTTTCTGCACCACGCACAGCAGCCAAAACCTCGCGTTTGACATCTTCCATCAACCCTTCACGCCTGGTAGACAGCAACTCTTTCACGGTTCGTTTGTTCACCTCCTGCTGGAAGGAATTTCGCACCACGCGGTTGAGCTGGGTGGCGCCAGCCCGTTCGTCAACACCCACGTTGCGAATGTAAGCGGACGGGTCGGAAATGCGCCAGCGCACAAACCAATCGATCACCACCCGCTGCTTTTCGGCCGTGAGGGTGGGTTCGGTGTCGGTGCTTTCGAGGGTGAGCAGGCGCTTGTCGATGTACGACACATTCTGGAACGGGGGCGGCAACTTGAAGTTCAAGCCCGGTTCAGTGACAACCGACTTGATTTGCCCAAAGGCATAAACCACGCCAAATTGACGTTGATCCACCACGAACAGGGTGGAGCTGCCGATGGCCAACACAACCAACAGCGATGACAGGATGAAACCAATTCTGCTCATGTTCATGACTTTCGGACTGCTTAACGTGTCTCACGCGTGCGCGAGCGGTCCAGATCGCGACTTCGCACATCGGGCGTCGCGCTGCTGCTGACCGGGGGCGTACCGCTGAGGGCTGCCGGGTTGGACAAGGCCGACGCGGCTGCATCGGGCAGTGTCGCCTGCATCAGCTTGTCCAGTGGCAGGTAGAGCAAATTGCCATTTTGCTTGGAATCCACCAGCACTTTCGTGACGTTGCTGTAAACCGTTTGCATGGCATCCAGGTAAAGGCGGTCGCGAGTCACCTGGGGTGCTTTGGCATATTCGGTCTGGATCAGACGGAAGCGTTGAGCGTCACCTTGGGCCTGCGCCACGATGCGGGCTTTGTAACCTTCCGCCTCCTCAATCAACCGTGAAGCGGTGCCACGTGCGCGGGGCACCACATCATTGGCATAAGCCTCGGCTTCGTTTTTGGCACGCTCACGCTCCTGGCCGGCTTTGAGCACGTCATCGAACGCCGCCTGCACTTGCTCGGGTGGCCGCACCCCCCCCTGCTGCAGGTTGATACCCACCACTTCGATACCGATGTTGTAGCGGTCCAGGATGGTTTGCATCAACACCCGAACACGGGGCGCAATCTGGTCACGCTCTTCGGCCAGAGCAGCGTCCATTTTCATTTTCCCCACCACCTCGCGCACGGCTGTCTCGGCCGATTTCAAGACGGCAGCGTCAGGATCACGGCTGCTGAACAGGTAGGCACGGGCATCGCTCAAACGGTATTGAACGGCAAACTTGATTTCGACGATGTTTTCGTCTTCGGTCAACATGGCCGATTCCCGCAACCCAGTGGCCCGAACAATCGAGTCGCGGCCCACATCGACAGACCGAATCTGGGTGACAAACACCGACTCGTGGCGTTGCACCGGGTAAGGCAAACGCCAATTGAAACCGGCTCCCACCGTGCTGTGGTAGCGACCGAACTGGGTAACGACGGCCTGCTGCCCCTCCTGAACGATGAAGAAACCCGTGCCCATCCAAATCAGCGCCGCCACGCCACCGATCAAACCAATACCAATACCGGCGTTCTTCGGATCCCCGCCCAATCCAGAAGGGCGACCACCACCGGCCCCTCGACCCCCTTTGCCGCCGCCAAACAGGCCGGACAACTTGCGGTTGAAGTCACGCCACAGTTCGTCCAGATCGGGGGGGGCAGAGCCCTGACCGGGCCGATGCGTGGGGCGTACCGGCTCATCGGGCTTGGCCGGCTGTTCCGGCCGCACGCCCTCCCCGGAGGAATCGCCATCACTGCGGCCCCAACGGGGGTCATTGAGGTTGAACATGCCTCGAATGCGCTGCCAGGCAGCACCGGGAAACAACAGGGACGTTTTCATGAATACTTTTAGGGAACGTTGGGTCGCTGTCAACAGAGACTATGCCCTATTGTGCCGAATCTTCCGGTTCGACCGAGGGTGTCGCCCAAAAATCCGAATTTGAGAGGGCATTGCCTCCCGCTGGTGGCGGAACACGACCGGCCAACAACTGGCGCAACACAGGCAAGGCCTCGCCGGTGTGGGCGCTCAAAAACACACGGGGCAAACCCACACCATCGACTTCCATGCGATCAAGCAACTGCAAGGGACGGCGATCCGGCGCCATGGCATCGAGCTTGTTGAACACCAATATTTGTGGAATGTCATCGGCACCGATTTCACGCAACACCCGCTGCACTTCCTGAATTTGCTCCAGGTGCCCGGGGTTGGATGCGTCTACCACATGCAGCAACAAATCGGCATCACGCGCCTCTTGCAAAGTGGCTGCAAACGCCTCCACCAAACCGTGGGGCAAATCGCGGATGAAACCCACAGTGTCTGACAACGACACGGTGCGCCCCACCTCGCCGAGATACATTTGACGGGTGGTGGTGTCCAGGGTGGCGAACAGTTGGTCGGCCGCATAAGCACCGGCTTTGACCAATGCATTGAAAAGGGAAGACTTGCCCGCATTGGTGTAACCCACCAGGGACACAGTGAACGCGGAACGACGTTCGCGCTGCCGTCGTTGGGTGGCCCGTTGGCGCTTTACCTTGTCCAGCCGCTCGCGGGTGCGTTTGATGGCGTCACCAATCATCCGGCGGTCCAGTTCGATCTGGGTCTCACCCGGCCCTCCGCGCATGCCGATGCCGCCACTTTGCCGCTCCAGGTGCGACCAACGCCGCACCAGACGCGTGGACAGGTACTGCAAGCGCGCCAATTCAACCTGAAGCTTGCCCTCGTGGCTGCGCGCCCGCTGGGCAAAAATCTCCAGAATCAGCAACACCCGGTCGTTGACAGGCAGCCCCATGTGCCGCTCCAGGTTGCGCTGCTGCGCGGGACTCAGGGCTTGATCAAACAAAATTTCCGAAGCACCATGCCCCATTGCCAAGGCTTTGATTTCATCGGCCTTTCCGCTGCCCACAAACAGCGCCGGGTCGGGCGCTCGGCGTTTGCACACCACCCGGTCGGCCACTTGGTAACCGGCCGTCAATGCCAGTTGGGCCAGCTCATCGAGGTCGTGATCAAAATGGGGCAGGCCCAGATCAACCCCCACCAACACCACTTTGGGCAATGCGGCGGTACGCGCCTTGTTTTCGGTCGTCAAAATGCAAAAGGCCCCAACAGACTGGCTGCTGGGGCATTCAGGTCTAGGGTGAAAAAAATCACTCGGCTTCGTTTCCGGCAGCGCTGAACTGCACGGGTCGGCCAGGGACGATGGTGGAAATCGCGTGTTTGTACACCATTTGTGTCACGGTGTTGCGCAGCAGCACCACGTACTGGTCAAACGACTCGATCTGCCCCTGCAGCTTGATACCGTTGACCAAGTAAATGGACACCGGCACATGCTCGCGGCGGAGCTGGTTCAAGAACGGGTCTTGCAAGAGTTGGCCTTTGTTGTTGCTCACGATATGCTCCGTGTTCAAGAAGTTGAGGAGCCGTGACCATACCACACCCCAGAGCCAATTGTCGGGTCCATTCAAGTTTCCTATTCTTTATATGGGTTCGCCGATGTTTTGAATTCAATTCGCAACGGGGTGCCCACCAAGTCAAACGCCTTGCGAAACCGCCCCTCCAGAAAACGCCGGTAGCTGGCACTGACGTGCTCCAGTGAGTTTCCATGAATCACAATCACAGGCGGGTTCATGCCCCCTTGGTGAGCGTACCGCATCTTGGGACGGAACATGCCGCTGCGCTGGGGGGCTTGCAAGGCCACCGACTCGGCCAGCAACCGCGTCAGCACGGGCGTCGACATTTTTCGCATGGCCGATGCGTGTGCCTGCGCAATCGACTTCCACAGCGGTGTAAGCCCCTGCCGTTTTTGTGCCGAAATCTGGTGCAAGGCGGCAAACTTCAGAAAGCCGAGCCGACTTTCCAGCGATCGCTCAATCAATTCGCGCTGGTAACTGTCGACGGCATCCCATTTGTTGATGGCCAACACCACCGCACGACCGCTTTCCAGCACGAAACCGGCAATGTGCGCATCCTGATCGGTGATGCCTTGGGTGGCATCGATCAGCAGCAACACCACATGGGCGTCCTCGATGGCCTGCAGTGTTTTGACCACTGAAAACTTCTCGATCGCCTCAAAAACCTTGCCCTTTCGGCGCAGGCCAGCCGTGTCGATCAATTCAAATTTTTGGCCATTGCGCACAAACGGCACCTTGATGGCGTCCCGGGTGGTGCCGGGCATGTCAAATGCCACCAGACGTTCCTCGCCCAGCCAGGCGTTGATGAGCGTGGACTTGCCCACGTTCGGACGCCCCGCCACCGCCAGACGAATCACAGGATCGGCCTCTTCGGGCGCAGCGTCTTCCAGGTCGGGCCAAATCAATTGGTCCAAAGCGTGCTCTACCATGGACCGGATACCTTGCCCATGGGCCGCCGACACGGGCAACACCTCACCCAGCCCGAGTTCGTAGAACTCCACCAGCTGGGTGCCCTCTTTCATGCCTTCGGCCTTGTTGGCGACCAGCAGCGTGGGCTTGCCCAGTTTGCGCAAGTAGTTGGCAATGTCGTGGTCCTGCGCGCTGGGGCCCGACCGGGCATCCAGCACGAACACCACAACATCCGATTCGGCGACGGCTTGTCGGGTCTGTTTGGCCATCTCCTGGTAAATGCCATCTTCCGAACGGGGCTCGAATCCGCCGGTGTCAATGACAATGAACTCACGGCGCCCCAGGTGAGCGTTGCCGTAATGGCGATCACGTGTCAAACCCGGAAAATCGGCCACGATGGCATCGCGCGTGTGCGTCAGGCGATTGAACAGCGTGGATTTGCCCACATTGGGGCGCCCCACCAAGGCTATGACAGGCTTCATTCGATTTGCCAGGCGTATACGCCACCTTTTTGTGTGACCGCCAACAGGGTATTGGCAGACCAAATGGGTTCGCCTGCAACCGGGGAACCATCGGTGCTGATACGCAACAGCGTCGCGCCCGTGGCGGGTGCCAACACATGCAACCAGCCTTGTGCATCACCGACAACCACGCCTTTGGCAGACACCACCGGGGCGGTCAAACCACGGTTTTGCAGATCATCCTGTGTCCACAGCACGTCGCCCAAGGTTCTCCCCCAAGCCTGAACCCGCCCATTGCTTTCAACACCATACACCCGAGTGGCATCCCCGTCCAGGCCGGTGGCCCCGTTCGCGGGTTTGGTCCACTGCAACACGCCACGGTTGGCGTCCACACACCCCACCGCAGCCTGGAAAGCACGTGCGCACAGCTGCGAACCCTGTCGGCTGGTGCGCCCCACCAAGTCGACCAAACGCTCGATCTCATTGACACCACGTGGGTTGGCAACGGGCACCTCCCAACGGATGCTGCCCCCGTTCGGGTTCATGCCCACCATGCGCCCGCCAGAACCCAGAATCAGTGTGTCGTTGTAGGGCTGCAACAAGCCGGGTTGCTGCAACACCAAGGCATCGGTGGAACGCACGGTTTGCGTCCAAAGGCGGGCACCCGTGGCAGCGTCGAAAGCGTGCACACCACGGTCGCCAGTCTGTACGAAAACGCGCTTGCCTGCCACCAAAGGTGGTGTGAACACACGCGATGGCAACCGATTGCGCCACACTTCTTTGCCCTGAGACAGCACGACCAGCTCATTGTTTTGCGAAACCGCTGCCACCCACTCACCATCAAAACCCACGCCGGTGGAAAGGCCGCCGGGCACATTGCCACGCCAGAGTTCGGCGCCGGTGCGGCTTTGCAAAACGCGCACCTGCCCCGCCGTGTTCGAAAGCACCAATTGATCACCCAGCAACACCGGGGCCATGGCAGCCGACGAGCCGTTACCCGGCAGCGACCACAATGGCTTTGCAGCCAAGGCCGCCACATAGGGCACCAGTGGCCGCGGTTCCGGTTTTTTCGGGGCCGATCCGCAGGCAGCGAGCACCAAGACCGATGCACTCAGCCAAGCGATACGGTGCAAGTGTGTCCAGATCGAGGCTGTATGGGAAACCGCCGTCATGATTTGTCCCGCTGGGCATCGAGGTCTTGGGCATTGACCCCCAGAGCGTTGAGTTTGGCTTCCACAATACGCCGGTACTCCAGATCCAAGGTCAAACCACGGTAGGCCTGCCGATACGAGTCACGGGCAGCATCCGCTTTGCCTTGGGCCCACTGGATATCGCCTTTGCGGTCCCAGACCAGGGGCGCCAACTCGACAGGCACTTTGCCTTCTAGCAACGCCAAGGCCTTGTCATAAGCCTGCACATCCAGCTCCAGACCCGCGAGTCGTATCCGGGCCAAACCGGCGAGGGCATCGTCGTTCGATTTGTCAACCACCCAGGCCAGCGCGGCACGAGCCGCTTCGGGTTTGCCCGCTTCTGTCAACGCCATGGCTGCCAACAACCCCCCTTGGTAGGTCTGGACCGTGCTGCCACCGTTGTTTTGCAGATCGCTCCACACCCGCTGTATCTTGTCAGCGTCTTTGGAAGGCACCGCACGCTCCAACTCGTCATACAGGGCTGCCGCCTGAAGCGCGGTTTTCTGTTGCCAGTACTGCCAACCGTTCCAGGCGGCAAAGCCACCCAGCACCACAATCAGCACCCAGGTGATGGCATTGCCGTACTTGGACCAGAAATGCCGCATTTGTGCAATTTGTTCTTGCTCGTCAAGGTCGAGATGGGCGGCCATAAGGTTCAAACGGAATAAAGGATGGGGGATTGTAGGACTTCAGAGCAAACGCGTGCCCCACTCAGCGGCCTGATCCAAAGGAAGCAAGGTTTGCTCGGCAATCGCCCCCGCCTCGGCACGCAAGGGCTTGACGGCCACAGCCCCTTGGGACACCTCAGATTCACCAAAAATCAGGGCGTAACGCGCCCCGCTTGCATCCGCCTTTTTGAACTGGGACTTCATGCTGCCCCAGCCGTCGGCCCCGGCTGCATGCATCTGCACAGCAACCCCAGCAGCGCGCAAGGCCCGCAAGGTTTTCATGACTGCGGGCACGGCATCGGCCTGTGGCACCACTGCGTAAGCGTCTGGAACCGGCACCGAGGGCAACAGGCCCTGGGCCTTCAGCAACTCCAGAATGCGCTCGACCCCCAAAGCCCAACCGACCGCCGGCGCAGGCTTGCCACCGATTTGTGCAATCAACCCATCGTAGCGGCCACCGGCACACACCGTTCCTTGTGCGCCCAAAGAGGTGGTTACGAACTCGAAAACACTGAGGTTGTAGTAGTCCATGCCCCGCACCAGTCGCGGGTTGATACGGTAAACCACTCCCTGCTCGTCCAACAAGGCACGCAGCTGCTGGAAGTGTTGAAGCGACTCGGGCCCGAGGTAATCCATCAGCTTGGGCGCGGCCTCCACCACTGCCTGCATGACGGGGTTTTTGGTGTCCAGAATGCGCAGAGGGTTGCTGTAAAGACGCCGCCTGGCGTCTTCATCCAGCACATCCGCGTGCTGCTCCAGGTGCGCAATCAGGGCCTGCCGGTGGGCCTGCCGCTCGGACGGTTGGCCCAGACTGTTGATCTCCAGGGCCACATCTTGCAGCCCCAGTTCACGCCACAAATCAGCGGCCATGACAATCAGTTCGGCATCCACATCGGGGCCGCAAAAACCGAGGGCCTCGGCCCCGATTTGATGGAACTGACGGTAACGCCCACGCTGTGGGCGCTCGTGGCGGAACATGGGCCCCATGTAATACAGGCGCTTGGGGCCATCGTACAACATGGAATGCTCAACCACCGCACGAACCACCCCCGCAGTGGCTTCCGGGCGCAGGGTCAGGTGTTCGCCGTTCAACCGATCCTCGAAAGAGTACATTTCTTTCTCTACGATGTCGGTCACTTCACCCAAACCCCGAACGAACAGGCCCGTGGGTTCTACGATGGGGGTACGGATGTTGCGGTAAGCGTAGCGGGCCATGAGCGCACGGACCTTGCCCTCCAGCCATTCCCAATGGGCGGACTCGGGGCCTGCAATGTCGTTCATGCCTTTGACGGCTGTGATCTTTTCTGCCATGTTGTTGAAAAACTGAGGTTCAGGCCAGAGCCTGTGAACCGAATCTGTTCTGGATGTACTGCTCGACCACTTGCTGAAAATCGGCGGCAATCATGTCGCCTCGCAGGGTCATCTTCTTTTCGCCATCAATGAACACCGGCGCCGCTGGTGCCTCGCCCGTTCCGGGCAGGCTGATACCGATGTCCGCGTGCTTGCTTTCGCCAGGTCCGTTGACGATACAACCCATCACCGCCACCTTGAGGTGTTCGACACCGGGATAACGTTCGCGCCACACCGGCATGGACGAACGCAAGTAGTCATCGATTTGCTTGGCCAGCTCTTGAAACACCGTGCTGGTGGTACGGCCACACCCTGGGCAAGCTGTGACACTGGGCACAAAGCTGCGCAAACCCAGCGCCTGCAGAATCTCCATGGCCACCACCACCTCTTGGGTGCGAGCTTCACCGGGCTGGGGCGTCAACGACACGCGGATGGTGTCTCCTATGCCCTGCTGGAGCAACACCGACAATGCCGCCGCCGAGGCGACCGTCCCCTTGGTTCCCATACCCGCTTCGGTCAAGCCCAGGTGCAAGGGGTAATCGCAACGTTCATGCAGCTGCTGGTACACGGCGATCAAATCCTGCACCCCACTGACCTTGCAGGACAGCACGATGTTTTCGGGTGCCAACCCCAGGGCTTGTGCGCGCTGAGCCGACCCCAATGCAGAGGCGATCAAGGCCTCGTACATCACTTGTTTGCCATCCCACGGCTCTGCTCGGCGTGCGTTGTCGTCCATCATGGAGGCCAGCAGGTCCTGGTCCAGGCTGCCCCAGTTCACCCCAATGCGCACCGGCTTGTTCCAACGGGCGGCAGCCTCCACCATTTGGGAAAATTGTTTGTCTTTTTTATCACCCCGCCCCACATTGCCAGGGTTGATCCGGTACTTGGACAGGGCTTGCGCCATGGCTGGGTGATCGGTCAGCAGTTTGTGCCCGTTGTAGTGGAAATCGCCGATCAAAGGCACATGTATGCCCATGCGATCGAGTTGCTCCCTGATGTGCGGCACAGCAGCGGCAGCCTCATCGTTGTTGACCGTGATGCGCACCAGTTCGGAACCCGCCTGCGCAAGTTCCTTGACCTGGATGGCAGTGCCAATGGCGTCGGCCGTGTCGGTATTGGTCATGGACTGCACGCGCACCGGCGCATCGCCCCCTACAGTCACCACGTGGTCACCCCAGGCCACCACCCCTTGGCGCGACTTGCGTTGCATCGTCATGGTTTACTGGACCTCGAAACGAGCGACATTGTTGCGTGCCTTGGACAGCACATCAAATGCCTGGCCGCGCACCGTCACATCCACCACGTCGGCGCGGCCACTGGTCACCCGGTAAGGCGCATCGCTTGAAAACTCCACCGACTCGCCCGGTTGCAAATTGCGCTGCAGCAACAATTTGTTCTGCAAGCCGACCACCTCTACCCACACCGTGTCACGGGCAGCGAGACGCAAAACAACGCCGCTGGCTGGCACCGTGGCCGTACCCGTTGTCGACACACCAGCAGCCACCGCCCCATCGGCCGCATTCACAGCTGCTGTAGCAGGTGGCACAGGCGTTACGGAAGGCGCAAGCGCCAGTACGGGGTCGGGCGTCGTTGGGACCGCCATCGGTACATCCCCTTCTGGCAGCGGGGTGCGCACCACGGGCACCGAAAGGTCGGGCGCATCAGCAACGGGCAGGGTCCACCACAGCACTGCGGCCACCACCACCAAAACAGCGGCGGCCCAAGCTGGCTTGAAAGACGCCCCACCCCCGCTGGGGGCCGAGACGGCAGCCCGGTTCCCTGAACTGGCTTCACGGAACGGTGTATTGAGGTTCTTTTCGCTAACACCCAAACGCACCGACTGCGCTCCCGGCAGGGTGGCCAACACGGGCACCGGATCAACTTTCAAAACACGGCAAATACTGGATGCCAATGCGCGAGCAAAGGTCATGTCAGGGAGTTCCTGGTACCGCCCGGCTTCCAGTGCTTCCAGGCGCTGGACAGGCACCTTGAGCATGGCCGCCAAAGCCACCACATGCAAACCGGCCTCTTCCCGCAAGACACGAAGTCCATTGGGCGAGGTCAAGCCATCGGTCGCGCCGGTTGCTGGCATTTGGCCCAGCGTATCACTCATTGAAAGCTCCTCTGAGGTAAGCGTCGGCCTCCCGGGTCTGTCCAAAACGACGAGCGAGTTGATCCCCCAATTGCCGCACCGCGTCGCGATTGTTCAACCTGTTTTCGATACGCGCGCCCAGCCACAACGATTCAGCATTGGCCAACTCCGAGTTGTTGAGTCGACGTGCATAAAACTGCGCCTTGGTGTATTCACCGCGTTGGTACAACAAGTTGGCCAGATTGAACATCACAAAGGGGTTGCTGGCATCGAGCTCGAAAGCCCGGGTCAAACTGCGTTCTGCTTCCTGAGCCTGTCCTGCACGCGCCTGACACACACCGAGCGCCATCCAGGTGCGCTGCGCGGCGGGATAGTTGGGTACCTTCAGCGCGGCATCAAAAGCCTTGACCGCATCGGCATAGCGCGTGGCCTGACAGTGCATCCACCCGATGTTGTGCCAGATGTCGCCATCCCGTTCGTCCAAACGCAACGCCTGCTGAAAGCTGGCTTCAGCCAACCTGGGTTCGTTGAGCTGCATGAAAATCAGCCCTCGCAGGTTGTAGGCAGCAGCAAAATTTGGGTCAGCTGCCAACGATTGTTTCACCTCATCGAGCGCGACAGTGGCTTTGCCCTGCTCGAAGTAACCGGAAGCCAACTCCAGACGAATGCGCGCACGTTTTCGGTTTTCTGGTTCGTCGAAATCGGTCACATAGTCTTTGCTGCCACCACTGGCAATGCCAGCAGCCCCCCCTGCCGCAGGAGCTCCGGCACACCCGACCAAGGCCGCCAAAACGCAACCCATGGCCCAGATCAGGCCAAACCAGCGCTTCATTCAGACACCTCCCTGGCTTTCCATTGCACAGTTTGTTCGATGGGAGCAGCCCGTCGCGATGCCAGGCGCTGCCCTGCTCGGGTTCGATCCAGCACATCACCCGCCAATTGCCCACAGGCCGCATCTATGTCATCGCCCCGGGTCTTGCGAACGGTGGTGACCACGCCGGCTGCCAACAAGGTTTCGGCAAACGCCTTCACGGCCGCTTTGGGGGAACACGTCAGCCCAGAGTCGGGAAACGGATTGAAAGGTATCAGGTTGACCTTGCACGGCACACCTCGACCGCCGTGTGGTCTAAGCAAGGCCAGCAATTCTCGCGCATGTTCGGCCGTGTCGTTCACGCCGTCCAGCATGCAGTATTCGAACGTGATGAAGTCGCGAGGAGCCGTTGGCAGATAACGCAAGCAAGCATCCATCAACTCGGTCAGTGGGTATTTGCGGTTCAAAGGCACCAAGTGATCGCGCAGCGCATCGTTTGGCGCATGCAAAGACACGGCCAAAGCCACAGGACAATCCTGACTCAGGCGATCGATCATGGGCACCACGCCCGACGTGGACACCGTGACACGGCGCCGCGACAATCCGTACCCATGGTCGTCCAGCATGACCTTCAAAGCAGGCACCAGCGCGGTGTAATTCTGCAAGGGCTCACCCATGCCCATCATCACCACGTTGGATATGACCCGTTCACTGGTGTTGAACTTTTTGCGGAGGTAATGTTCCGCGAACCACAGTTGGGCCACGATTTCGCCGGTACTGAGGTTGCGGCTGAAACCCTGGTGACCCGTGGAGCAAAAACGACAACCCACGGCACAACCGGCCTGGCTGGACACACACAGGGTGCCACGGTCGTCTTCAGGAATGAAAACAGATTCAACGGCATTGCCGTCACCCACATCAAACAGCCACTTGATGGTGCCGTCGGTGGACTCTTGCTGGGTGAGAACGGGAAGGCCACGTACCTCACACACCCCGGGCAGCTTGTCGCGCAAACTGCGGGCCAAATCGGTCATGTCGTCGAAACGACCGACACCTTTTTGGTGGATCCAGCGAAACAATTGAACGGCCCGGAAGCGCTTTTCGCCCAGGTCCTCACAAAAAACGGCCAAACCTTCCAGATCGAATTCGAGAAGGTTGGCCGTCATGGGGTGTGTCGTCGAAAACGCGAACAGGTCGCGCGACGATCAGCGGCTGTAAACGTTCATGCCGGGGAAGAAGAAAGCCACTTCCACGGCTGCGGTTTCAGGAGCGTCGGAACCGTGCACGGCATTGGCGTCGATGCTGTCGGCGAAGTCGGCGCGGAT
>JACCDQ011460175.1_pt1 | contig 29150 bp, 25 predicted proteins | sample 7446031 | NCBI WGS metagenome assembly JACCDQ01 (sample SAMN15323442, study PRJNA562643) | freshwater metagenome | isolation source: river surface water | place: USA:Blue River Watershed | collected 2017-08-17 | reverse complement strand
TCGATAATCACCGGCACGTGATCGCTTGGACCTTCGCCCTTTCGCTCATCGCGCTCAATACTCGCTCCCGTGACCCGCTCGGTGAGTGCCGGTGAGGTTAGCGCGAAGTCGATTCGCATGCCGTTGTTCTTTGGGAAGCACAGGTCTTTGTAGTCCCAGTAGGTGTATTGGTTTGGAACTAGCTCACGAACCCTGTCACTAAAACCAATCTGCTCGAAAGCTTCAAAGGCTTGGCGCTCTGGTTCTGAGACATGGGTCTCAAACATGTGGATGTCATAAACATCTGAGTCCAGTGGTGCGATGTTGAAATCACCCATCAGGCACATCTCCAGATCTGGGTTCATATCAAGTTGTTCGGCCGATAAAGAAGCCAGGCGATCCAAGAACTCCAGCTTGTATTCCATGTGTGGGTCTTCAAGCCCGCGTCCGTGAGGGACATATAGTGACCAAACTCGAACTCCTGCAAAGGTTGCACCGATCGCCCTTGCCTCGACCACATCTTTGAAACTCGGCTGCGCCGAGAATTCAAATTCGATGTCCTCGGGCTCAAGCTCGGCCTTGTAGGCAAAGGCAACACCGTTCCATTGGTTCAAACCATGCGCCACGACTTTGTACCCAATGGCTTCAAAGTCGGCAATGGGAAACTGCTCCGGCTTGCACTTGATCTCCTGCATACCTAGAACATCGACCTGGGTGCGATTTAGGAAGTCAATGACTCTGGGGGATCTGGCTCTGATCGAGTTCACATTCCAGGTGGCTAGTTTCATGTCAGGAAGGCTAACTCAGAATGTGCTTTGTATGCGCTTACAAAACCGCTAGCCTGTCCCCCGAATAGTTCCAAAGAGGGAACTTCTTGGGGTTGTGATTGGAGCCCAACTCAATACTTGAGTCTTAGTCATGTTCCGAAAAGCCCAGCCATATTCCATATCCTCAAGACATCGAGTCTTTGCGGGATTACTTGCGCTTTTCATAGCATTCGGAAATGTTTTGCTCACCCCTGCATCATCAAATGCAAACGTCCTTGGGTCGCCAACATCAAACACCATCTGGCGTGGTAACGAGGGCGGTTCAAGCCAGGCAGCAAGTGATTGCGGCACAAATGAGGCAATCGTTGCAATCCACACGGGCGGTGCAGCGCATCTCTCTTTCGAATGTGCTTTGGTGTCCTCAGACGGATCCGTGGGTCCATCGATTCGACACGTGAGTTTGTGGAGCTATTCGATCAACTTCAGCTCTCGCTGTCCCTCTGGCGAGGTAGCGGTCGGTTTCAGGGCATCCACGCACTATGGGAGTTACCTTTCTGCGGTTGGGTTGGCGTGCGCATCTCCTCAATCACCGAGCAACTACTCCTGGGCTACCAACACAACAGCGGTCAACCCAAATGTTGGTTGGAACTGGGGCTCAGCATTTTGTTCGGCGGGACAGGTCGGCTCTGGATTTGGAATTCAAACTGGTGGCTCCGTTGACAAGGGGTACATGCGTTGCCGAACAGTCAATGCAATCACCCCATCATCGACCGGAACGCTAGCCCCAACCGGAACCGCCCTTGCCGGCGATGCCTTGACTGGACAACTCACCTACTCCGGTCTTCCTACCCCGACACAGGGCAGTTTCATCTGGCAACGTTCGGTGCCCGGGTCGAATTCGTGGACCACGATTTCCGGAGCAAACTCAAACACCTATACTCCGACTTCAGCGGACATTGGCTACGAGCTAAGAATGCAATCCACGGCAACAAATGCATCGGGTAATGCCACCGGAACCTCGGCCGCGACGGCCATGGTTCGTCCAAAGTCAACCAGTCAAGTCGATCTCGCCGCTGGCTCTGATTTAGGGCAAAGCGCATCTGATTTCCGAACCTCTACAACTGCTCCGGTGGTTTCAGTTTCTTCCCTTGTTGTTGATGCCTTGGTAACCATAACCGCGACTAAAGCTGCTTCAAGCGCTGTCAGCTGCAGCTTCGTTGCAACTACTAATGCAGGTAGTTGCGAACTCGTGGGTCTTACCGATGGGACCTGGAGCGTCACGGCGAAACAAACCCTCAACCAAGCTGATAGCTCGGTATCCACCGCGCGTTCGTTGGTGATTGATGCCACCTCACCTGTTGTGGCCGAGACGAGCTTTGAGCCAACAAGCTCTGGCCGGGTGTTGGCGATCATCACGCTTTCTGAGACTTTGGATCCGCAGAGCTTTGTGGCAAATTCCCTTTCAATTTCTCCCTCAACTCTCTCCTGGCAGCTGATTTCTCACAGCATCGTGGGTCAGCAGCTTCGACTGGTACTGGAGCCCGGAGTGGTTCAGACCGGTGAGCTAGAGATAGTTCTGCTGTCAGATGCGGTTCGAGACACCGCAGGCAATGCGCTTACACAGTCGGTGATTCCCATCGAAGGTGTTCTGGGCGTGGCAACCCAACCCTATTTTTCTGGTGAACCAACCCGGTTCTCCCAGTCTGTAACCGTTCGACTCAGTTTTGATGGGCGCGTCTTTGGCTTTAGTGATGGAGATATTTCAATAAGCCCAAACCTTGGTTGCGAACTCTCTTCAGCAGCAATCTCCCCGTCGGCATTTGATTTGACTGTTGGGACCTGTGACGCAAACTCTGAGGGCAATGTTCGGTTGAACCTCAAGCCCGACTCCACGAATAACCTCTTGGGTATTGCCGGTCCTGCCAGCACGGTCAGCTCTCAGCTAGTTTTCCTAGATAACAAGGCGCCGACAGCCAGTGTGGTTTCGAAGCAAGTGTCTGGAAACACGGTGATGTTCCAGCTTCTCTTCTCCGAAGAGGTCGCAGGATTCGCCGCGGACAAACTCAGCTTCTCCAGAGCTTTGGGAACCGGTTGGACTGTCAGTGCGATTGTCCGACAGCCGAATACAAACATCTTTGTTTTTAATCTTCATCTGCCAGAAATTGCGAACGGATCTTTGAGCTTCAGCCTTTCGGCTGGAGTCACAGATGTCGCCGGTAACGCTTTTAGCAACATCGGACTTGCAGACTCCTCCGCCGTTGACATCTCGTTTGTTCCCACTTTTGATCCCGGCCCAATGCGGACGCTTGGCGGTATCCCGAGCACCATCAGCCCTGAGTTCACTATGAACTCGCGCGGTAGTGGAATTGCTGGTATCCGAATAGAGCTCACCAACCCCCAGTCAGGGGATGCGCTTAGCTTTACCAACCAGCTTGGTATCACGGGGACTCTTACCGCCTCTAACTCGGTGCTCTATCTAAGTGGTGCTGCAGGCATCTCCGATTCGAACTGGCAAAGTGCTATTCGTTCAGTCAAGTTCAGTACTACGAACAATGCTCCGGTGCTTCGTAACTTCGAATACCACCTGAAGCCCGCCCCTGGTTATGACTATGAAACAGGAACCCTGTTTGAGGGTCTAAATGTGGCAAACGCGTTGAGCCACGCCCAGGCCGAAACGTCCGCTTCAACGAACTACAAATTTGGCATTCAGGGCTACCTGGCTACACCAGACTCTCCGTCTCAGATGAGTGCCCTGAAAGACGCAACTCTGTCTGGCACGCCCGGGTTTTTCCTCTGGGTCGACCTGATGCGCCCAAGTGGCACCTCGGTGACTAACGACTCTGGGATCTCAAGAGATCTGGCAGCAGCAGAGAATGGTTTTACCTACTGGACTGCAGGGCAGCCCCAGATGAACCCAAACGAAACGTTTGTTTTTGTTGAGCAGGGTGGAAACCGAACCTGGCACGACGCATTTTCTCCAGATGCAAACGCCAAGGGCTACTTCATCGAGTATGGCCTCCGAGGCACGGATAACCTCCCTGCGCTTCTCACCAAAACCCAGTCTCACCAGGTAGACCTTGCGGGTCCAACAATCTTGCAGGTGAGCGCAGTTTCTGAAACTTACGGCCGCGGCGAGAGCGTTGATATCTCGGTCAAGTTCTCGGAGATTGTTTCCGTTGCCGGGTCCCCGGTTTCGCGCCTTGAGATCCTGCCAGGTGTATACGCGGAGTATGTCTCCGGTAGCGGCACAGACACCTTGGTTTATAGGTACACAGTGCAAAGTGGCGTTACCAGCTCCGACCTCTCCTATGTCTCCACCTCCAGCCTCGAGATCAGATCTCAAACCATCAAAGACTCGGCAGGCAATACTGCGAATCTGACTCTGCCGGCTCCTGGGGCCACCGGGTCACTGGTCTATCGATCGGACGTTGTGTTGGATGGCACCAGTTTGCGCGTTCGTTTAAGCAGCGCTGTAACCGCAAGTTCTCAAGCCACACTCCAGTTCCGAGTATTCGCAGCCGTGAACATGAATTGTTCTTCACTAACGACCTCAGACTTTAGATACCAAAACCTAAATTCCGCATCGTTTGCAATCTCGCCTGCGGGCAACTCGACAAGTTGCACTATCTCAGTGAACCACTCTGTTCCAAAGGCAGCCTTCGCCACCGCACTCCTGGCACCCAGCACATCTTTTGAGATCACGCTCGCAGACAGCTCCACCCACTCCAACTTGATCATCGCCTCGAACTCGGTATTTGTGACAAACCCAGCCGACCCGGGTAAGGGCGAAGTAGTTCTCGATGAGTCAAACCGAAATCGAAACAGGCCCGCATCACTTACCAGAAACCCCGCGGCGAGCGTTATGCCTGGCGGTTCAGCTGCCGCGGCGGATGCCATGGCAAATAGAAATGTGCTGAACCCCGGTAACGCGGTGCTGCCAGAGGTGAAGATCAGCGGCGACTTTAGGTCCATCTCGAACATGGTCGAGGTGGTGACCGCGCGCAAGGAGAAGGTGGTCCGTGCCGGCGAAAAGGTGATTTCGACCCTGATGATCCCGAGCTCAGAGTCAGCAAATTTCAAGGCCGTCACCTACATCAACTTTGGATCTGGCTTCCTCTATGCAGGTGAACGTTCTTTTGAACCTTCCGGAGAGGTGAGCTCAGAGCCATTGGTATTCACCCAACCAGGCGAATACATCAAGCGCATGTATGTGGTGCCGTCGACCGCGGTTGCCGGGTCTGGATTCCCAGTGGCTTCGCTTTCCCAGCCCCGAGCTTCGCTTTTCCCAATGCAAACCAGGCTGTTTGCATTTGCAGCGCAAACCTTCTCGACCGGAACGATTTCGGAAACTCAGCTTTCGAGCATCAACGCGAAGCAGTCCTTGGAGCTTGTCCTGATAATTGAGCAAGGGGACACGGTGAGCGTGACCAACCCTCCCGCCCCAGCTCCAACTCAGGCTCCCTCACGGCCGTCAAACCCAACCCCTACCCCAACGGTCACACCTACTCCTTCTCCAACCCCGACCGTCACACCCACCCCAACGCCAACCCCTACCCCGACCCCAACGGTCACCCCGACTCAGATCCCTAAGCCTTCGCCAACCCCTAGCCCAACTGCGACTCCTTCACCGTCGCCAACGCCTTCTGCCACTCCTACTCCAACCCCGAGTGTCACACCCACCCCAACGCCTTCCCCAACTCAAACTCAGGCTCCTGCGCCTGAGCCAACTCAGACCTCGCAGGCCAATCCTGAGCCGACCGCTCAGGCATCTGTATTTGATAACTTGCCCGCCGCTGTCTTTGTGGCAGAGCTCCTGCCTGAGATCAGCTTTGATCCCGGAGCACCGGTGGCAAACCCAGCACTGGGTGCAACCGGCGATGACGATGCCGAGCCGGTCGCCTTTGACCCGATGGCAACTACCGAATCAATCGCGGCCGTGGTTGAGAAAACTACCCAAACCGTTGCGGTTGTCGCTTCTGTGGCAGCCGCCGCCGCAGCCGCCGCCGGTGCAGCCGCAGCTGCAGGAGCCGCGGCCGGTGCAGCTTCTGCAGGATCTGCCGCAGGATCAGCGTCGGGATCTAGCTCAAGTGCCAACAGCTCAAACGCCGCTGGTTCTGCGGGGGCTGCTGAAACCAGTGAAGAAGGTGAAATCTCAGAGCTCGAGGTCGCCCACGAACACCTAACGCTCGACAAGGAAAACTGGGGTGACAGGCTTGCGATATTCGCACTGCCGTTCATAACCTTCCTAGATCGCTTTTCACACAATCTGGTTTTGAAGCTCGCACCCTTCTCGCCGATGCTCGCGAAGGTCGTAAACGATGGTGCTTATCTCAGAGCTATCACCGGCTCGCTTACCTTGCTGACTCCTAGTGCAGCTGTCGCCGCAGCGCTGATGGCGGTTGCAGACAACGGTGACCAGATCCTGGTACCAACCTGGGAGCTACTGCTTGTGATTGCTTTACTGGGTGTCTTCGATGCATTTGCAGGCTTGGCTGCTGCATCCGTGTTTATGGTCGGTTCAGTGATTGCAGCTGGCGGTATTGAATCACTCGGCGAGGTTCGCATGCTGTTGGCAGTTGTTGTGATTGCTATCGGTCCGGCCCTTCTCACAACCGCGTTCAGGACTCTCCGTCGAGAGCCAGCGCATGATGCTGAATCTTGGTGGGAGCGAATCAGCGACCTCGCAGTTGCCCCTTTCATGGCTGGCTGGTCGGTTGCCACCATGGTTAGCGTGTTGCCTGCGGTCTCTGGTATGACTGTGAATTCGGCGAACCACATCATCGACTTCGGTGTTTGGGTAGCGGTTGCGGCTGCGGTTCGAGTGTTGATTGAGGAGTTTGCAGCTAGGTATTACCCGGCTCGATTGAACACCATCAACCCCGACGAAATCCCCGATCCACCTTTGGCCCAAAAGATATTTGCCCTGGTCGTGAAGTACGCGATGTGGATTGTGTTCACCGGTGCACTGGTCGGTCCCGGTTGGCAGGTCTGGGTTGGTTCTGCCCTGTTCTTGTTGCCATCTGTGATCTCCTGGTTCCAGGACCGATTCCCTAACTTCCCAGTTCTGTGGCGAGTGCTACCTACCGGTATCCCAGGCCTTGCGTTCTCAATTTTGCTGGCTTCTTTTACCACCGCCTTGGTTACGAACTTCATCGGCATCAGTGAGGATCTGATGCAGTGGTCGTTCGTGTTGCTGCCACTTCCGATGCTGGTCTACAGCTTGCTTGGAATGTTTGCTCGTCACGGCATGACTGAGGACGAGGATCGTCCAGTCAAACGCTTCAAGTGGGTCTACCGACTGGGTGGTGCGGTGATGATGTACTTCACCCTCCAGCTAGTGGGCATTATCTAAAGCCAGTTGCTAGCCTGAACCCATGACTTTCACCGCACCTGAAAAACCACGTCTTGTTGAACTAATCAAAGAGCTGGCTGTGGTGCACGGCAGAGTCACACTCTCATCTGGCCTGGAGGCCGACTACTACGTGGATCTGCGCAGAGCCACTTTGCACCACGAGGCAGCACCGCTGATTGGCAAGGTCATGCTTAAGCTGCTGGCCGATAACGGCATCAATGACATCGATGCAGTTGGTGGTTTGACCATGGGTGCAGATCCGGTTGCCACGGCACTGATGCATCAGGCTGCAGGCCAGGGCATTGCGCTGGATGCATTCGTGGTTCGCAAGCAAGCCAAAGCTCACGGCATGGGACGTCAGGTTGAGGGCCCATCGGTTGAGGGCAAGCGAGTAGTTGTTCTCGAGGACACCTCAACCACCGGTGGCTCACCACTAACCGCAGCTGAGGCTTTGAAGGCAGCAGGGGCAATCGTGGTTGCAGTGGCAACGGTTGTGGACAGAAACACTGGTGCTAAAGAGGCTATCGAGGCTGCGGGTTATCCTTATCTGACGGCCATCACCCTTGAGGATCTTGGCCTTAGCTAAAGAGGTTTTCGTGAAGCGCAGGTTAGCGCCTTTTGTTTTCAGCCAGTTCGCCAATGTCTCGAGCGTAATTTCTGGCTCCATGGTGTTTATTGCAATCCCTTGGATTGCACTTGAGATCACGGGTAATGCAGCCAGTGCCGGTTTGGTGATTGCCGCAACCGCAATCCCAGGTCTTCTAATGGCTCCGGTTATCGGGTCAATCATCGATCGTTTTGGTCGCAAGAACATTGCTGTTCTTGCTGAGCTACTCACCGTATTCGTATCTCTTCTGATTCCACTGGTCGATTGGCTGTGGCAGCTCACGCTGCCTGCGCTTATTGCAATCGGAGTGCTGCGCGCACTTACTGCTCCAGGTGGAGGTACGGCTAGAAAGTCTTTGGTTCCAGATGTCGCGGGACCTGCAAACATGACTCTCGATCGCGCCAACTCAATCCACGAGGGTCTTTTTGCTGCAGGGTTTGCAGTTGGCCCAGCGCTTTCAACCTTTTGCATTGCCTGGATCGGAATCTCAAACACCTTCTTGGTGGTGGCGAGCTTTGGTTTGATCTCCGCTATCTCGGCGGCGATGATCAAGGTCACCGAGCAGCACGAAGAGAAAGACGAGAGCGACTCTGGCAGCTTCTTCAAATTCGCTATTCAGGGCTTTGTGATTCTGTTTTCAAACAAGCCGGTTTTGATGATGATGGTCACCATCATGACCCTGGCCGTGATCTACCTGCCAACCGAGATGGTGATTCTCCCCGCCTACTACAACGCCCTGAACGACCCCGAGGGTTTGGGCATTGCGGTTTCTGCCGCCGCAGCTGCATCGGTGGTGGGTTCCTTAGGGTTTGAGCAGATCCACAAGCGCCTGAGCTATGCCAACATCTTGAGGATTGCGATTATCGGTATTGGGCTTTCAATGCTGCCGATGAGCCAACTGCCAGAGCAGTGGGTGCTGGTCACCTTCTTCTTCTTGCTGGGTCTTGCCTGGGGTCCGCTACTACCGCTTCTGAACACCGTCATCCAAACCCGAATCCCGGCAAATAAGCGCGGTCGAGTGTTTGCGCTCGAGATGACGATTTGGAACGCGGGACCTTTGATCTCGATGGTTGCAGTTGGTAACGCGGTGGACGCCTTCGGCGTGAAGGGCGTCTACACCGTCTTGGCCGTGGGTGTCTGCATTGCTGCGGTTTTTGTTTCAACCAGCAAGCACCTTAAAGAGCTAAACGTCTAGTTATCCACAGCTCGACGGCTTTCCAACATCCAGTGACTCCTTTTCTGCCACCATGCAAGCATGCTATTGCTGGACAAATGGGAATCAGATAATCTGATTTCTGTGAAGAGAATGTCAGCAACGGAGGTGGCGCGAAATTTCAGCGCCGTGCTGGACGAGGTTGAGAACGGCGAAGAGATTGAGATCACGCGAGGTAAGAAAGTGATCGCCACAATCCGCCATGTTGAGCACAAAAAGACCGCTGGGGCTCTGTTGCAACTGATCAAAGAACGCCACGAGAAACATGGTCCGATGGACGATGAAGCCTATGGGGTTTATCAAGAGATACTCGCCGAACGTCACGCTCCATACAACCTTGTTGGTGGGGAGTTAGACAGAGAACCATGGCGGGAGTAGTCCTAGACACCTCCGTCTGGATTCAGATGGAGAGAACGGAGAGCCTGCACCCCCTCCTGTCCCCAGATGACGAGCTGTTCATGACGGCCCCAGCACTGGCAGAGTTGAAACTGGCGGCCAAGTACTCAAATAGAACTGTCGAAGCTAGACGCTGGTCAGAGGATGTGGTTGAAGCCTTTTTGCGAGCCTCGACATTTCTACCCATCGATGAGAAGACAGCTGATATTTATGCTGTTTTGAAGGAGTTCACCAAGGTTTCAGGAAGACCAAGGGGTATCAACGACCTTTGGATAGCCGCCTCCGCTATTCAATACCAGGCAGAGCTGGTGTCTTCAGACAGCGCCGCCATGTTTCAAGACCTACCGGGCCTTAGGGTTCGTCGCTAAACCAGATCAGCCACCGAGCCGAGAATCTCGGTCGGTCTAAATGGATACTTTGCGATCTCGGCATCATCCGAAATACCGGTTCTCACCAAGATGGTGTGAAGTCCAGCTTCAATGCCCGCCACCACGTCGGTGTCCATGCGATCCCCAATCATCGCGGTGTCCTTGGAGTGGACATCAATCTTGCGCATCGCGCTTCTAAACATCATCGGGTTTGGCTTACCCACGATATATGGACTCTTGCCGGTGGCTGCAGTAATGAGTGCTGCGACCGAACCGGTCGCTGGGATCGGACCCTCATTCGATGGGCCGGTTACATCCGGGTTGGTCGCGATAAACCTTGCACCCTTGTTGATCAGTCGCACCGCCTTGGTGAGAGCGTCAAAGCTCAGGTTTCTAGTTTCACCCAGAACCACGTAGTCAGGGTTGACCTCGGTCTGGACATAACCGATTTCGTGCATCGCGGTGGTGAGTCCAGCCTCACCAATAACAAAAGCTTTGCCCCCTGGCAGCTGAGACTTTATAAAGTCAGCGGTTGCCAAAGCTGAGGTGTAGATGCGTTCTTCTGGGATGTCCAGCCCACCGGCCTGCAACCTGGCGGCAAGATCACGTGGTGTGTAAATCGAATTGTTGGTCAGCACCAGGTACTTGGTGCCCTGCTCGGTCCACTTTTTGATTAGCTCTGGGGCTCCAGCGATGGGCTTACCCTCGTGCCACAGCACGCCATCCATGTCGGTGAGCCAGTTATTGATGTGTGAGCGATCGACCATGTTGCCTAGCCTAGCTTTAGGCTGTAGCGCGTGAGTGAAGACACAGAACGCCCAACCGAGCAATCAACCTGGGGGGTTGGCCCATATCAGGGTGATGCCAGCAAAGACCCAAACTTTTCAAAGTTTGACCCTGAGTTATTGGCCGAGGGTGATACCAGAAACGTGGTTGATCAGTATCGCTACTGGTCCATGGAGGCAATCGTCGCCGACCTAGATTCCAAGCGACACCCTTACTTTGTTGCTATCGAGAACTGGCAGCATGACCTAAACATCGGCTCAATCGTTAGAACTGCAAACGCCTTCTTAGCTCAGGGTGTTCAAATCGTTGGCAATAAGCGTTGGAATCGTCGCGGGGCGATGGTGACGGACCGATATCAGCACGTCACCCACCTGCCGCAAATTGAAGATCTAATCGAGTGGGCAAAAACTGCAGGCCCTGGCGGTAGCAAGCTGCCAATCATTGCAATTGACAATGTCCCGGGCTGCAAGCAGTTGGAAAACTTCGAACTACCCAAGCACTGCGTCTTTTTGTTTGGTCAGGAAGGGCCTGGTCTCTCTCAGGCTGCACTTGATGCCGCCGATGTGGTTTTGGAGATCACGCAGTTTGGATCCACCAGGTCAATCAATGCCTCCGCGGCCGCTGCAATAACCATGCACACTTGGGTTATGCAGCATGTTTTTAGTTAGACTCTCCTAAGGGCGAATCGCCCGAGAACCCCCATAACTGAAAGGGGTGCAGTCATGCCCGCAGTAGTCCTCGTTGGCGCCCAGTGGGGCGACGAAGGTAAAGGCAAAGCAACCGACCTACTTGGAGATCGCGTCGACTATGTAGTCCGCTACCAGGGTGGTAACAACGCCGGTCACACCGTAGTTATCGGTGACAAGAAGTTTGCCCTGCACCTACTGCCATCAGGCATTTTGACCCCGGGCTGTGTACCAGTTATCGGTAACGGAGTTGTAGTTGACCTAGAGGTCCTATTCCGTGAGATTGATGGTCTGAACGACAAGGGCGTTGACACCTCAAAGCTACTGATTTCGGCTAACGCTCACGTCATCACCCCCTACCACGTCACCGTGGACAAGGTTTCGGAGCGCTTTTTGGGTAAGCGTGCCATCGGCACTACCGGTCGCGGCATTGGCCCAACCTATGGCGACAAGATGGGACGTCTAGGCATTCGTATTCAGGATCTGTTTGACCCGAGCATCCTGCGTCAGAAGGTCGAGAGCGCGCTAACCCAGAAGAACGAGCTATTAGTAAAGGTCTACAACCGCGCAGCGGTTAGACCTCAGGAGGTCGTTGACCACCTACTCTCCTTCGCCGAGCGACTAAAGCCAATGGTTGCCGACACCGCGCTGGTTCTGAACAACGCACTGGCCGAGGGCAAGACGGTTTTGCTCGAGGGTGGTCAGGGAACCCTTTTGGACGTTGACCACGGAACCTATCCGTTCGTGACCTCCTCGAACCCAACCGCAGGTGGTGCAACCACCGGTAGCGGTATTGGACCTACCAAGATCACCGGAGTGATCGGAATTCTCAAGGCGTACACCACTCGTGTTGGCTCTGGACCTTTCCCTACTGAGTTGTTTGACGAGTGGGGCGAGTACCTGCGCAAGACCGGTGGTGAGGTTGGTGTTACCACCGGCCGTAACCGCCGCTGCGGTTGGTTCGATGCTCCTATTGCCCGGTATGCAACTCGCGTCAACGGTCTAACTGACATCTTCCTAACCAAGTTGGACGTTCTTACCGGCATCAAAGCGATTCCAGTTTGCGTGGCCTACGAGGTTGATGGCCAGCGCGTAGAAGAGGTGCCGGTGTCGCAGACCGACTTCCACCACGCGAAGCCGATTTATGAGATGTTCCCGGGCTGGGAGGAAGACATTTCTACCGCCAAGACTTTTGATGACCTACCTAAGAATGCCCAGGACTATGTCTTGGCTCTTGAGAAGCTAAGCGGCACCAGAATCTCCGCAATCGGTGTCGGGCCTGATCGCAACGCGACCATCGTCCGCCACGACATGCTTGGCTAGTTTTTGACAATCGGTTGCACTAACTTGCCAAAACGCGTCCAAAATCCGCGTCAAATCTGAGTCTTTGCCAACCAATTGCCAAAGGGCAACATCCCCATAAACATTAGGAAAACAAAGCGTTACACTTTTGTTATCGGAAAATGTTGTCAATCGGTTGCCAAAATAGTTTGGACAATCTAGCTTGAATGTGGAACATTGAAACAAATGAAGTTTCAAGCCACTACATAAGGAGTTGTAATGAACCTCAAGAAGACTCTGAGGGCAGCTGTAACGGCTGTTGCTTCATTTGCCCTCATTGCCTCCGGGTCAGTTGCTCCAGCCCAGGCTGCCAACCAAAAGACCCTCACCATTAGCTCGCTGATCGGTGTCACCTCATGGGACCCATCAGCAGTTGACATCGGTCACGGAATCGTTTTGTACCAGGGCGTCTACGACAACCTGATCCTCCGTGCACCAGATGGCTCATACAAGCCAAACTTGGCAACCAAGTGGACTGTCAACAAGAGTGCGACCGAGGTTGTTCTGGACCTTCGCACCGGAGTTACCTTCTCTGACGGCAGCAAGTTCGATGCAACTGTTGCCAAGAAGAACCTTGACCACTTTGTAAAGGCCAATGGCCCGCAGTCGCCAACTATGGCTGGTGCAAAAATCGATGTGGTTAGCCCAACCAAGCTAAAGATCACCTTGGCCACCCCTAACCCAGACATCATTTACTACCTGGCCACCACCAACTCCTTCATGGCTTCAGGTAACGCCGTTGGCACCGCGGGTGTAAAGACCAAGCCAGTTGGCTCTGGTCCTTACCTGCTTGACCCATCAACTGTTCCTGGCTCACAGATCGTTTACGTCAAGAACGCCAAGTACTGGGACAAGTCCAAGATCAAGTTCGACAAGATCGTTATGAAGATCATGCCTGACGTGACTGCTCGTCTAAACGCAGTTATGTCGGGTCAGGTTGATGTCGCACTTCTAGATGTCCGTACCGCTGACACCGCTAAGAAGCGTGGTCTTACTCTTACTCAGTACAACGTGGACTGGCAGGGTCTGTTGCTATTCGACCGTGCTGGCAAGATCAACAAGGCTCTAGGTGACGCTCGTGTTCGCCAGGCAATTGCTCACGCAATCGACCGCGCTGCACTTCTGAAGACTGTTCAGGGTGGCTACGGCGAGCTGACCAACCAGATCTTCTCCAAGGCATCCGGTGCATATGTTCCTTCGCTAGACAGCATGTACAAGTACGACCCGGCCAAGGCTAAGTCGCTGCTCTCCTCTGCTGGCTACGCAAACGGCTTTACCCTAAACATGCCAGCTTGGCCAGACCCAACCATGCGTGCGGCTTTGTCTGACTACCTGGGTGCTGTTGGTATCAAGGTGAACTGGGACAACGTTCCATCCATCGAGTTCCGCAACGCAATGCTGAGCGGTAAGTACGAGGCATCGGTGTTCCAGCTGTTCCAAGGCACCGCTTGGGTGAACTTCAACCTTGCAGTTGCTCCAAACGGTGCACGCAACGTGTTCAAGAGCACCAACGGCCTGATCAACAACGCGCTAAAGAACGTGTTGAAGGACCCATCTCCAAAGAACGTCAGCACCCAGATGACTGCCGTAAACCGAGAGATCGTGAAGCAGGCCTGGTTCGTACCGTTCTACCGCCTACCACAGCTACTTTTCACCGCCAAGGGCGTGAAGGTAACTCCTCAGGCACAGAACGCAGTTCCATACCTCTACAACTACGCACCTAGCGGCAAGTAGTTAACCCCCTGGGGTCCCGCAAGGGACCCCAGGGCACCAAACCCCAAACCCCAAAACCGGAGATTCAAGATGCTGGCTTTCATCGCGAGACGACTCATCTCAGGAGCGCTGCTCCTTCTGGTGATCTCGTCCCTGGCTTACTTCTTGATGTTCTTTTCTTCATCGAACATCGCCATCAACATCCTTGGTGACTCAGCCACCATCGAGCAGCTTCAGGCTAAAGAAGTCGAGCTTGGTCTAGACAGACCAATCCTTGACCGCTACCTGGAGTGGCTCGGAGCCTCGGTTCAGGGAGATCTCGGAGTCTCCTGGTTCACCCAAGAGCCTGTGCTCTCGGCTCTACTGAGCAGACTTCCGGTTACCTTGACCCTGGTCATAGCAACCATCATTTTGACCGCGATCGTGGCAACCATCTTGGGTATGGCCGCAGCGGTAAAGGGCGGCATTATCGACCGCACCGTTCAGGTTTTGGGAATCGCAGGCTTTGCGGTTCCAAACTTCGTAATCGCGATCTTCTTGGTCACGGTATTCGCAATTCAACTTTTCCTCTTCCCAGCAACCGGCTGGGTTCCTTTTGAGGAGGATCCAGTGCTCTGGTTCCAATCGCTGGTATTGCCAGTTAGTGCCATCTTGATTGGTGCAGTGGCATCCTCCGCCGCCCAGATCCGCTCTGCGGTGAAGGCAGTCTTGGAAAAGGACTGGGTCCGCACCCTTCGCTCCAGGGGAATCTCAGAGCGTGAGATCCTCACCAAGCACGTGCTGCGCGCTGCAGCACCAGCCGGACTAACAATCCTGAGCCTGCAGTTTGTGGGCATGCTCGGTGGAGCGGTAATCATCGAGCAGATCTTCGCACTGCCAGGCATGGGCTTCCTTGCCCTGCAGTCAACCGGTGTCGGTGACACCCCAGTGGTTATGGGTGTGGTCGTCGTAACGGTAATCATCGTCATTTTGGTAAATCTCATCGTTGACCTAGCTAACGGCTGGCTCAACCCGAAGGTGCGTGTCAAGTGAGCAACGAGACTCAAATTCCATCCGGCCACGCAAGGCCAATCGTTCGCCGCAGTCTCGCTGGCCGTCTGGTCAGAAACCCGCTTGCGGTTATCTCCAGCCTCTACCTGCTCTTGGTATTGGTTGCCGCAATTGCAGCCCCGTTCATCTCTCAGTTTGATCCAAACTCAACTGACCTGGCGGTCACGCTGCTTCCACCAGACTCGACCTACCTACTAGGCACTGACTCTGCCGGTCGCGACATCTTTACGAGAATCCTCTGGGGTTCACAGACCACGTTGCTTTCGGCTGTGATCGTGGTTGTGACATCGATCCTGGTTGGTGTCCCCTCTGGTCTTTTGGCCGGCTACTACGGTGGCAAGTTCGATGGCATTTCCAGCTGGATCTCAAACATGCTGCAGTCTCTTCCAGCCATCATCATCCTGCTGGCGGTTGCCTCCGCATTTGGCACCTCGATATTCATCGCTATGGCTGTCTTCGGTGTCCTAATTGCACCGGGCTTCTTCCGACTCACCCGAACTGCAGTTATGGGTGTTCGCAATGAGCTCTATGTTGATGCCGCTCGCGTATCGGGCTTGAGTGACTTCCGAATCATGGTCCGCCACATCCTGACAGTGGTTCGCGCTCCAATCATCATTCAGTCAGCGATCATCTCCGGTATCGCAATCTCGATTCAGTCCGGTCTTGAGTTCCTAGGACTTGGCGATGCCTCGATGATCAGCTGGGGTGTGATGCTGAACGAGGGCTTCCTCAACATCTGGATGGCTCCAAACCTGGTGCTCTGGCCATCGCTGGTTATCTCGCTAACCATCGGTTCCTTCGCACTGTTGGGTAACTCGCTCCGCGATGCCCTTGAGGACACCCAGAAGGTCACTGCAAAGAAGACCAAGTTCAAGCCGGTCAATGGCACCGAGACCGTTGTGAACCCAAAGATCATCGAATCCGAGGGCAAACTGCTTTCGGTCACTGGTCTTTCAGTTGGCTACCCACAGGGTGATGGCTCAGTAAACCGTGTTGTTGAAGGAGTTTCGCTATCGGTTTCAAAGGGTGAAGTCCTGGGCATCGTTGGAGAGTCGGGTTCTGGTAAGACTCAGACCGCTTTCTCGATCCTGGGTCTATTGCCTGAGAACGCCCAGATTCCATCTGGCCACATCGTCTTTGACGGCGTTGAACTGGTTTCAGCATCCGGCGGCAAGATCAGCCAAAAGCGCATGACCGAGCTTCGTGGAAAGCGCATCGCCTACATCCCTCAGGAGCCGATGAGCAACCTTGACCCTAACTTCCGGGTTGGTTACCAGCTGGTTCGTCCAATGGTCAAGATCCTGGGCATCTCCAAGAAGGAGGCCAAGGAGCGAGTTCTCAAGCTTCTGGACATGGTTGGCATCGTCAACCCAGAGCGCGTTTTCAAGGCCTACCCGCACGAGGTTTCCGGTGGTATGGCGCAGCGCATTCTGATCGCTGGTGCGATCAGCTGCGAGCCAGACCTACTTATCGCTGATGAGCCAACCACCGCTTTGGATGTAACAGTCCAGGCCGAGGTTTTGGACCTACTTCGCGATCTGCAAAAGCGCCTCGGCATGGGCATGGTCTTGGTTACCCACAACTTTGGTGTGGTGGCTGACCTTGCCGACAAGATCGTTGTCATGCAGTACGGCAAGATCGTGGAATCCGGTGACGTGAGAACCATCCTTCGCTCACCACAGCACCCATACACCCAGGTCCTACTGAGTTCCATGCTTGAGGACAAGACCCCAATGACCTTCCTAACCTCCGAGACCAAGGAGAGCTAAATGTCTGAGTTTCTAAAGGTAGAAAACGTAGACGTCGAATACCCAGGCAAGGGCTTCCTAGCTAAGCCATTCAAGGCCCTGCACTCAGTCTCTATCGAGCTGGGTAAAGGCGAAACCCTAGGTCTTGTTGGCGAATCAGGATCCGGTAAGACCACATTGGGTCGAGCAATCCTGGGTCTTGCTCCAGTAACCGCAGGTTCGATCCGCTTCGAGGGCGAGGAGATTTCCAAGGCCTCGCGCAAAGAGCGTCAGCGTCTGAGCCGCGATATCCAGGTTGTTTTCCAGGACCCTTACACCTCGCTTAACCCATCCATGGAGATCGGTCAGATCTTGGCCGAGCCGCTGGAGATTCAGGGCATGAAGGGTGAAGAGGCCAAAAAGCGCATCAAGGAGTTGTTGGACCAGGTAAACCTGCCAAAGGATGCCATCCACCGTCTGCCACGTGAGTTCTCGGGTGGACAGCGCCAGCGCGTTGCCATCGCTCGCGCACTTGCCCTGTCGCCAAAGCTCATCGTTTGTGATGAGCCGGTATCGGCACTCGACCTCACCACTCAGGCAAGAATCCTGGATTTGTTCCTGCAGATTCAACAGGACACCGGAGTGAGCTACCTGTTTGTCTCGCACGACCTAGATGTAGTTCGTCACATCTCGCACCGCATTGCAGTTATGTACAAGGGTGAGATTGTCGAGCAGGGCGAGGCGATGAAGGTTTCCAAGAACCCGGATCACCCCTACACCCAGCGACTTCTGATGGCATCTCCGGTTCCAGACCCAGACCGCCAGGCAAAGCGTCGCGAGGAGCGCAAGGCGCTACTCGCACTGCAGGCTCAGGCAGCAAGCTAAGCTTGGCAACAAGTTTCCAGATTTTGGAAACAAACTAAGTGGGGATAGGAAACTAAGTGGCTGAGACCGGTGGCAAGAAGCGGAAAAACTCGCTTCCAACCATTTACGACATTGCCGAATTGGCGGGGGTCAATCCATCGACAGTTTCGCGTGCTCTGAATAACCCCGGTCGCATCAATGCCGTGACCGAGGCAAAGATCAAAGACGCTGCCAAGAAACTCAACTACCACGTAAATCCTTTTGCCAGGGCGCTGCCAACCGGCAAGACCAAGATGATTGCCTGCATCGTTGCCGACATCACGAACCCAATGTTCTTTGATGCCGTTCGAGGCGCTGAAGCTCAGGCTTCGGATCTCGGCTACACCCTGGTGATTGCAGAATCGCAGGAGTCGAGCAGCCTTGAGGCCGCAACCGTAGAGCGCATCATGCCTTCGGTTGATGGTGTGGTGCTAGTCACCTCACGTCTTGAGGATGCCGAGGTGAAAGAGATTGCTGGCCGCAAACCAGTTGTCTTGATGAACCGCAGAATTGATGGGCTTGCCGATGTCGTCGCTGACATCTCGGGCGGCATCGAGCAGGCGGTGCGTCACCTCAAGGAACTTGGTCACGAGTCCGTTGCCTACCTCTCCGGCCCAAGCACGTCTTGGATGTCCAAGCACCGTTGGCAGTTGATCTTTGATGCCGCTGTGAAGCAGGGGCTCAAAGTTGTCGAGATTGGTCCAAACGAACCAGTTGTTGATGGCGGCAAGGCCTCGGTTGACCTGGTCTTGGCATCCGGCGTTAGCGCAGTCATTGCCTACAACGACCTAATCGCTATCGGTCTAATGAGTGGCCTCACCGAGCGCGGGGTAAGTGTCCCAAGTCAGGTCAGCGTTATCGGCTTCGACGACATTTTTGGATCAGACCTAACCACCCCAGCACTCACCACTATCAAGTCTCCGCTTGAGAGCGCCGGGAAACTTGCGGTCCAAGCTCTGCTTGCCGACATCGAAGATCACGATGCCGAGCAAGCGCTCGAAACCGCTAAGAGACTGGCCGGTCACCTGGTGATGCGCGCCTCAACCGCAGCCCGAAAGTAAACGAACCCAAATTGTTACCAAACTCGTTTGACCTTTTGGCAATCGGTTGACAAAATTAGTTTAGAAAGGTGGAAAAGCCCATGAATATCAAGGTTTTTTCAGATAGCAACCGATTGCTTCCCACATCCAACGGTGAGCGCGCGGTTGCCGAGCACCTCTACAGCTTGGTTCGCGATCTACCCATCATCTCTCCACACGGTCACGTTGACCCAAAGATCCTGCGCGAGAACCTACCTTTCTCAAACCCAGCGGCCCTGTTTTTGTACTTCGACCACTACATCACTCGTCTGCTACACGCCGATGGCATTGACCTAGCACTACTGCGTGAACCAAAGGATCCGTTAGATGAGGCACATGCAAGAAACGCTTGGCGCCTGTTCTGCTCACGTTGGCACCTTTTTGCCGGCACTGCTTCCGGTTACTGGCTAACCCACTCGCTAGAGACCATCTTTGGTATTGACACCGAGCCATCGGCCGAGGGCGCCGATGATCTCTATGACCAGATTCAGGCTGTGCTACTGGATCCATCCTTTAGACCTAGGGAGCTCTTTGAGCGCTTCGGCATTGAGTTTTTGGCAACCACCGATGACCCAGCAGACAGCTTGGAGCACCACATTGCCCTGAACAACGATGCGAGCTTCTCCGGTCGCGTTGCACCAACCTTTAGGCCTGATTTCTACATTTCGCCAGATGCCGAAAACTGGTTGCAGCGAGTTGACGCGCTGTGCTCAATGACCTCTCAACCTGTCACCCACAATGGTTTGGTTCAGGCACTTTGGCTAAGAAGAGTTTTCTTTAAGCAAAACGGTTGCGTGAGCGTTGATATCGGAGCTGAGACCGCCTTCACCACGGTGCTCTCCGACTCTCGCGCCCAGCTACTTTTTGAGAAGGCTGTGGCGGGAACGATCTCCAAGGCAGAGGCCGAAGAGTATCGCGGCAACATGATTTGCGAGATGGCAAGAATGTCCTGCGAGGACGGGCTGGTTATCACCCTGCACGTTGGTGTCTTCCGCAATCACTCCCCACACACGCTCGCTAACTTTGGTCGGGACACCGGTCACGACATCCCGGTGCGAGCCGAGTTCACCTACAACCTGAAGCCACTTCTAGACGCATACGGTCTAAACCCAAACCTCCACATCATTCTGTTTAGCCTGGATGAGACCACCTGGGGTAGAGAGGTTGCACCACTGGCTGGCTTCTACCCATCGGTCTTTATCGGAGCACCATGGTGGTTCTTGGATGCCCCAGATTCAGCAGCCCGCTATCGCGAGGCGATCACCGAAACCGCTGGCTTCTACCGCGGTTCAGGTTTTATCGATGACACCAGAGCGTTTCTATCGATCCCTGCCCGCCACGACATGGCTCGAAGAGTCGACAGCACTTTCCTTTCAAACCTTGTGAACCAGGGTCGTATCAGTTTGGCAACCGCCGAGAAGGTTGCGGTTGACCTGGTTACCACAGTTCCAAAGCAGGCCTTCAAGCTATGAAACCAGAGCGAATCGTCCACCTAGGCCTAGGAGCTTTCTTTAGAGCCCACCAGGCTTTTTACACTCAGCGTGCAAGCGATGCTGAGCAGTGGGGGATTGTTGCCTACACCGGAAGGTCAAGCGAGCAGGCTGATCTTCTAAATAGCCAAGACTGCAAGTACACCCTGATCACAAGAGATGTTTCTGGCGACAGCTTCGAGACCATCGACTCGGTGGTTCGCGCAGTCCCGGCCTCCGATCTAGACGATCTAGTCAAGACCCTGGCCAACCCAAACATCGCGCTTGTCACCCTCACCATCACCGAGGCCGGCTACCAGCCGAGCGGTTCTGAACTGAGTGAGAGCGCCCTTGGTCGACTGTTACTTGGTCTCAAGGCTAGGTTTGCAACGGGAGCCAAGATCGCCTTGGTGCCATGTGACAACCTGCCTTCAAATGGCCTGGTGTTGAAAAGCGCGCTCAAGAGGTTGGCCCAAAGCGAGGATCAGGGTTTCATCGAATACCTCGATTCCCTCAGCTACGTGACCACCTCGATCGACCGCATCACCCCAAAGACCACTCAGGCGGATATCGACTTGGTCTTTGAGAAGACCGGTTTCCGCGACCGCTCACCGGTGGTCACCGAACCATTCAGAGACTGGGTGCTAGAGGGCGAGTTTCCACTCGGAAGACCAAAGTGGGAGAGCGCTGGAGCAAGGTTTGTCTCAGAAATTGAACCGTTTGAGAATCGCAAGCTCTGGCTACTAAACGGTGCCCATACCCTGATGGCGCTGTTCGGAACCCTGCGCGGGCACCAAAGTGTTGATCAGGCAATCGAAGATCCAGAGGTTTTAGAAGAGGTTAATCGTTTTTGGGATGAGGCCGCCTCTCACCTCGATGAGCAACTGCTTGAGGTTGTTGCCTATCGCAAGGCGCTGCTTGAGAGATTCTCGAACCCACGAATCGGCTATCAGCTCTCTCAAATAGCCCAGGAGTCACTAAACAAGCTCTCGGTTCGCATTGCTCCCGTTGCTCTTTTGGAGCTCAAGGCAGGGCGCATCCCGCAGGGTGCGGTGACAGCTATCGCAAGTTGGATTTGGTTTGTCGCTAACACTTCTGAGCTCAAAGACTCTCGCGCTCAAGAGATTCGCGCGGCAAATGGCGATCGCGAACTAATCGCTCTGGTCTCTGGGGAGCTTGCGGAAAACCAAGATTTTGTAGCGGGAGTAATCAACACCGCTAACCAGTTCAAGTCACTTCAAACCCAGTCCGTTGGATCCGCAAGGTAGGAGACAAAATGCTCAAGCCACAACTAAACCCAGCCCGTCAGCTGGTTTCTCTCGACGGCATTTGGGAGTTCAAGGTTGATTTCAATGACGAGGGCTTCAACCAAAACTGGGCCGCTTCCAAGCTAGACACCGATTTGGATATCGCTGTTCCAGCCAGCTACAACGAGCTTTTCCCACAGCGTGAGATTCGTGAGCACGTGGGTTGGGTTTGGTACCAGCGTGAATTAGTCGTGCCAAAGGGCTTTTCAGGCCAGCGCTACTTCGTCAGAGTTGGTGCTGCCACTCACGAGGGTGTGCTTTACCTAAACGGCAAAGAACTGGTTCGTCACGTTGGTGGCTACATGCCATTCGAAGCGGAGATCACCGACTTGGTAGCACCCGGTGAAACCGCACTGCTAACCATTGCTGTTTCTAACATCTTGACCAACGAGACCATCCCACCGGGAGAGGTGCAGGTTCTAAAGACCGGTCGCAAGGAGCAGTACTACTACCACGACTTCTTCAACTACGCAGGTCTCGCTCGTTCGGTATCGCTCTACTCGACTCCTCGCTCGGCTATCCAAGACATCACCGTGGTTACCTCGGTTTCTGGTTCCAAGGGTGTTGTCTCCTACGAAGTGGTCAGCGATGAAGCGGTATCGGTTCGACTCCTCGATGCCAAGGGCAACGAGGTTGCAGCGGCTCAGGGATCCAGGGGCAACCTTGAGGTGTCAGATGCACAGCTATGGGGCCCAGGTCACCCCTACCTCTACCAGCTTGTGGCCACCGCTGGTGAGGACCAGTACAACCTCAACGTCGGCATCAGAACCATTGAGGTGTCCGGGACCCAGCTGCTTCTCAATGGCAAGCCGATCTACCTAACCGGATTTGGTATGCATGAGGACCACCTGGTCAAGGGCAAGGGTCATGACAACGCCTTCTTGGTGAACGACTTTGAACTTTTGAAGTGGGTGGGTGCGAACTCCTTCCGAACCTCTCACTACCCATATGCCGAAGAGGTTATCGACTATGCCGATAAGCACGGCATCTTGGTCATCGATGAGACCGCTGCTGTGGGCATGAACATGGGCCTGTCCTCCGGAGTCTTTGGCACTCAGCCCAAGAAGACCTTCACCGAGGAAAACATCAACAGTGCCTCGCAGGCCGCCTTGGCATCACAGATTCGCGAGCTAATCGCTCGCGATAAGAACCACCCCTGTGTGATTGCTTGGTCGATTACCAATGAGCCAGCTAGCGAGGAAGATGGTGCTGACACCTACTTCGAACCGCTATTCAAGTTGGCTAAGGAGCTGGATCCAACTCGTCCGGTGACCTATGTAAACGTGATGCTTGCTCCCTTTGACAAGTGCAAGCTGGGTCAGTTCGCAGACTTTATCTGCCTAAACCGCTACTACGGCTGGTACCTAAACCACAACGATCTGGACAGCGCAATCTTGAACTACCGCGAGGAGATGGCTGGCTGGGTGGAGAAGTTCCAAAAGCCACTGGTCATCACCGAATACGGTGCCGACACCTTGCCGGGAGCACACTCGATCCACGGTCTTCCTTGGAGCGAGGAGTATCAGGTCAACTTCCTCCGCGCCAGCCACCTTGTTCACGACGAGTTTGATGCGGTCGTTGGTGAGCAGGTGTGGAACTTTGCAGACTTCCAAACCAAGCCCGGAATCTTCCGCGTGCTCGGTAACAAGAAGGGTGTTTTCACTCGTGATCGTCAGCCCAAGGCTGCCGCTTACGAATTGAAAGACCGTTGGACCAAGCTCGGAAACCAAAAGCCAAAGCGATAGAGAGAAACAAATGGATAAGGACATGAGAATTGCGAAGGCCGAGGTCTTCGTACACTCCCCCGGTCGCAACTTTGTGACCCTGAGAATCACCACCGAAGGTGGTCTAGTTGGTTACGGTGACGCAACCGTAAACGGTCGCGAGCTATCGGTCGCCTCATACCTGCGCGATCACCTGGCTCCGATGTTGATCGGTCGCGATGCGCACAACATTGAAGACACCTGGCAGTACTTCTACCGCGGTTCCTACTGGCGTCGTGGTCCCATCACCATGACTGCTATTGCAGCTATCGACATGGCGCTCTGGGACATCAAGGCCAAGGCTGCAAACATGCCGCTTTACCAGTTGCTCGGTGGCAAGAGCCGCGAGGGTTGCCTCGCTTACGGCCACGCCTCAGGTCGCGAGATCTCGGAGATCCTTGACTCGGTGCGTGAGCACATGGAGAAGGGCTACCGTGCAATTCGTGTTCAGTCGGCAATTCCGGGCCTCAACTCCGTCTACGGAGTTGCTGCTTCGGCCAACGCAGCAGCTGGTGCCGGAAGCGGTAAGGGAGCATCCTCTGCTCGCTACGACTACGAGCCGGCAAGACGCTCCGCAGTGCCAGTAGAGGAAGAGTGGGATACCCGCGCCTACCTCAACTACATTCCAAAGGTATTCGAGGCAGTTCGTAATGAGTTTGGTCCAGAGCTACCGCTATTGCACGATGCTCACCACCGTCTAACTCCGATTCAGGCAGCCAGACTTGGTAAGTCATTAGAGCCATACGACCTGTTCTGGATTGAGGATGTCACTCCTGCGGAGAACACCGACGCCTTCCGACTAATCCGTCAGCACACCACAACCCCACTTGCTGTCGGCGAGATCTTCAACACCATCTTTGATTACAAGGATCTGTTTGAAGAGCAGCTGATTGACTACGTGCGCAGCCCGGTCAGCCACGGTGGCGGTATTACCCCACTGAAGAAGATCTTCGACTACGCAGCTGTCTACCAGATTAAGTCAGGTGTTCACGGTCCAACCGATGTATCGCCAATTGGTCACGCAGCTTCGCTGCACCTAGGCATGGCAATTCACAACTACGGCATATCCGAGTACATGCAGCACTCGCCAGACACCAACGATGTGTTCCAGCCTGAGTACACCTTCACCGATGGTTTGATTCGCCCAGGTACCAGCCCAGGTTTGGGTGTTACCTACGATGACAAGCTAGCCTCCCAGTTTGAATACGAAGCCGCCTACCTGCCAGTCAATCGCCTAAAGATTGATGGCACCATGCATGACTGGTAAATCGATGACCAATGCCTCAGCCAAGACCCCCTGTCAAATTGTCGTGATGGGGGTGTCTGGCTGCGGCAAGACATCTATCGGAGTCCTGCTCTCCAAGGCTCTTGGCATTCGCTTCACCGATGGCGATGATCTGCACCCAACCGCCAACAAAGAAAAGATGGCTGCCGGGATTCCACTAAACGATGACGATCGTTGGCCTTGGCTTGATCTAGTCGGTCTAACACTGTCGATGCCGGAGGGTGCGATCGTTGCCTGCAGCGCATTGAAGAAGTCTTACCGTGATCGCATCCGATCGGTTGCCCCTGACGCAGTATTTGTTCACCTGGTTGGTTCGCGGGAGTTGTTGATGGAGCGACTGCAGAATCGCAAAAACCACTTCATGCCGCCGAGTCTTCTTGAGTCTCAGCTAAATACTCTTGAAGAGTTGCAGGCTGACGAAGTTGGCTTCAGCGTGGACGTTGGTCCCAGCGAGGCTGAGGTTTTGGCTAGCTGTCTAGAGCAACTTGCGCAAGTCCCTGGTAAATCGTGTGAGCCTCAGGTTCTCTAACACCTTCAGAAACTGATGAGTTTCGATAGCGGGATTTCTATACCGCTCCTGTACTTGCCGACCGGCTCTGACAACCTCAATGGGCTGCTCGTCGAGTAATTGAGCTAACAAGAAATCGGGTGTCACACAGTGGGCTGAACTTTGACTTAGATCAAAGTCTTTGGTGTTGTAAGTCAAGAGATGGGTAGCGCCGCGCTCAATGGTTGTCGCGGCTATGAATCGATCTCTTGGGTCAGTTGTAAGTCTGATCGCAATCTCTTCATCGCCATCTGCGACTTCAAACATAGATAGCTTCTCTGCAATTACCTTCGGTGCGACATTCCCAAGGACGCCTTCTCGAAGAGGAACGACTTCAAGCTCTCGCAATGCACCGGCTGGAATCAGTAACTCAATCGTTGAATTGATTGCCAGCTAAAATCCGCGGGCTATCTCTTCGCAATGGGGTTATAACCTTTGTCGGTAAGGTCGTAGAGCCCCAACTCTTCGCTCAGGTGGATTAGTTCATCTAGGTTTTTGCTTTGTTCGCTTCGGAGTTGATCCTCTAAAACAAACAAATCCGACAGCCTGATTCGACGGTGAGATCCAGATGTCGAGATTGGTGTTCGGTATTTTTCTAGCAGCTTGATCAGAGTCGGCCTCGAGACACCAAGCATCTTGGCTGCCTCTTGAGTCGTCAGAAAGGTAACTTCCGATCTGACCGAAACCTCCTTGCCTGAAAAAAACTCAGACAGAGTCATAACTAGCAAGTCCTTTAGTTGGTCCGGCATATCAATCAATGCACCATCGACCCGAAGCTCAACCTTGCTATCTAAGCTGACCTCCGGGTGGGCGATACGACCTTTTTCCGTGCCTGAGAGCACCGCTACTGCATGCATAGAGAAATCCTAAGCGTAAAAATCGCAAATATCGATAAATTCGACAGCCTGTGGCTAGCATCTTGCAGGACAATCTGATTCCTAAATCGAGCTTGCTCAGAGAGAATTACTAGGTGAGCAAAAAGAATGAGGATCTGGATTCAATCCCTTATCCAGACGAGGCATTCAACACCTGGGGTGCATCGGCGGTAGGTGTCGATCCGCTACTCGCAAGCTTCACCTCTGCTCCGTATCAACCCGTAAGACCACACGTTCCTTTCTACAGATTCTTTGCCTACCCAGACATTCTTGATCTTCGCAGAGCGGGCTATGAGGTCGACAGATTTATCCCGCTTTTTGATGCCCTCGAGAACGTCCGCTATCGCGAAGCTTTGACTCTCAGTGAAATGCTCCACTTCCCAAACCCAGCGATTCCTTGGAACCCAAGACGAGCCAGAGAAATCGAGCTTGAAGTGAGAAGCCAGTTGCATGAACACGGCGTTGGCGATGTCCCATCGCTGATGCGCAGGTTTCTAGGTAAGGCTTTTCCGGGTGACACCATTAGCTATCTGAGCGTCGATCTAATCAACGTCTTTTTCTGGGGAGCCATGGCCGAGCTGGCGGATGATCTGGCATGGAGAAACCCAAGCCTTAGTTGGAAAGCGGAATACCTAAGGTTCCCAATCCGCTCGCTAGGGCTCTAGCAAAAAGGGATCAAGATCCGCTTCAAAGCTGGCAGGTCAGGCTCAGCCCAATCTAACTTGGAGAGATCCTGCTCTTTCACCCAACGAAGTTCAGAGTGGTCGGTAGAGGTGGCTGGTTCTTGGTCTGCGAGATCGCAGACAAAGCAAACTAGTTCGATCTCCCCCGTGGTTGAGCGATCGAACTGCCGCACCACACTGATCTGAACCCCAAGCTCTTCTTGGATTTCGCGAATTAGAGCAGCTTCAAGACCTTCGCCCAGCTCCGGCTTACCGCCTGGAAACTCCCACTTATTTGGAGACGATTTCCAGTCCCCGCGCTTGCAACACAAATACTCCCCGTGGGAGTTTTGAATGATTGCCGCCACGACCAGTGTCATGGTGGAAAAGGCTAGCAACAAGTCGTGAGTTGGACTTAGAGTTTTAGAGTGGGCCCAGGTGGCCCGAGGAAATCCCGGCAGACCTCCGGACGGTGGTCTCGCCGGGTTTTATTACTTCGGGAGGTTAGCCTCGATGACAGAAACGATTGACTCATCGTCTGGCTTTACCTGCGGGCGGAAGCGCTTAACTTCACCCGATGGCAAGATCAAAAACTTCTCGAAGTTCCACATCACTGGACCTGCAAGACCCATCGCATCCTTGGTCTTTACAAGTTCTTTGTAGAGCGGGTGACGGTTGCGACCGTTGACATCACTCTTGGTGGTCATAGGGAAACTAACTCCCCAGGTGGTAGAGCAGTACTCACCAATTGACTCATCGTCTTTTAGTTCCTGCTTGAAAGAACCTGATGGCACACCCAAAACCGTGAAGCCACGATCTGCATACTTGCGCTGCAGCTCCTCGAGCTGGGCATACTGCGGAGAAAGACCGCAGCGAGATGCAACGTTGACCACGAGGATCACATTGCCCTGAAAATCAGCGAGGCTGCGCTTTGAGCCATTGAGCATTGTTAGTTCGTGCGAGAAAGAAACCATGTGGCTAATAACCAGTGCAATGCAAAACTAATTTCACTAACCTTGGGCGAACACTAAATCGGGGGAAGACCATCAAGCAGCGTTTGAGCTTTAACCCCTGGGTCGTGGTCTTTTTGGGCACCGCAATCTTTCACACTCTCAGAGGCTCCTGGGAAGACATTTTGATCTTTGGTGGAGCCTCACTCTTTATGCTCAGCCAGGTCTTCGGCTTCACTAGGTTCGGCTTCAAATCTCAGCCCAAGCTGGGCATTCCAGCGATTGCTGGATTTGTTGTCCTGGCTACCGCAGTCTTGTATTTGGCACCTAGGCACTCAATCCCCAACCTGGTTCTGCTGTTGGCCATCATTCCAATTGGTGCAGTGCTGCTTTTGTATGTTGATGAGGAGAACCAGCCTGGGCCAAGTGACCAGGTTGTCAGAGCCCGTTGGCTCTGGGGCAGCTGGGCGGTGGTCTTCGCTCTAATAGAGCTCATTGCCTATGTTGGGTCAAAGCTCACCCAGGACTTAGTTCAGTTTCCAACCATTTCGGTGCTGTTGGACCCGGTTTTAGAGACTCCGCTCGGCCGGGCAGTTTTTGTCGCTTTTTGGCTTGCCGCCGGGGTCTACCTATTTGGCGTTAGGCGCAGCCGATGAGCAATTTTTTGATCGTGAGCGGGTATTTAGGGCTCGTGGTCCTAGGGATCGCAATGGCTGCAATCGGGAGATTGCGACCCGAGAAACTAGCCCCATTGGGAGAGCTATTGAAATACGTGATGCGTCATCGCATCACCCGCATTGCCCTGTTTATGGTGTGGTGGTGGCTGGGTTGGCACTTTTTGGTGGGAACCACCGTTCGCTAGCTTGCGATGGTTTTACTAAGGGTCAGCCTGATGCTTTGGAGTAGGTAGCCAACGATGAAGAAGAACACGGTGATGGCCGCCACATACATCAGCATGCTTGGCACGCCACCCTCTTCATTCGGGTTAATAAACCAGTAGGGCCACCAGTTGGTGATGAGCCCCCGGACAACTGAGAAACCAAGCCAGGCAAGGGGGAAGATGGCAACCCACAAACTTGCCCTAAGTCTGAGCTTTGGAGAGCGAAGCGAGATCAGGTAATCGACGACGATCAAAATCGGTGCATAGGTGTGAATGATCTGGTTTGGCAATACCGGCCAGACATAACCCGCATCGCGAACATCCCCTGCGGCATCAGCCAGCAGCGCGTGATAAACCACCCCAACAATCACCATTGCAGCGGTGAGGCTCAGCCTTGCGATGTTGTGAAACTTGGTTTCCTCTTTACTCGAGAAGAGGATGTAGG
>JACCDQ010005546.1_pt1 | contig 29151 bp, 68 predicted proteins | sample 7446031 | NCBI WGS metagenome assembly JACCDQ01 (sample SAMN15323442, study PRJNA562643) | freshwater metagenome | isolation source: river surface water | place: USA:Blue River Watershed | collected 2017-08-17 | reverse complement strand
TTATAAGGCCAGATGGGTTCTACTGGACTAATAATGTTAGCAAGGTGCACAAGTGTATTGAATCAGTTGGACCATTCAAAACCAGTCAGGCACATTGCCATCCTCATACGCAAGCATTTGACGACCATGTGTTGCTTATAAGCAAGTCTCACTTTGGCCGGTTAGGTCAGTGTTACAGTAAGTTAGTAACTGCAGCATTACATATGATTGATACAGGTATTGCTACTAACCAGTACAGCGACTACCTAAACCCGCATGAGCTATTATATCATATGTGGAATAGAGAGTTTGGGTCAGATGATATACGTTCCCCGGAGTTATACTCGTGCGTAGAACCACTCTGGGTAAGAAAAACATTCAGGGAAAATAGTACCGATAAATATGACGTTGAGTTATATAAAGCAGTGTTTTACGATACAGCTGCTTATTGGAGAAACTTGACAGGGCACAACTACCACGGCACGCTTTTTCGACTCGAGCAGCATGATAAAACTAATAATTTTTGACCTCGATGGTATCCTAGTTGATACCGAGCATATTCACTACACTGCGTTGTGCACCAGTATTACAAGTATTACTGGTCTTTCTTTGCCAGAAATTCAGACAGTTATATATACCGACGGGTCTACTACTAAAAGTAAGCTTCGAAAGCTACAGTCGGTGTACGGGTTCTCTGACAGCATTAGTAATCAGATCAATGACCTAAAACAAACAACTGCAAGGGCAGTACTTAGCCGACTATCAGGTAACGCGGTGCAGCATAATATGTTAGCGACCCTGTCCAAAGAGTACATACTTGCTGTCGGCAGTAATTCTAGAAAAGAAAACGTAAATGTAATTATCGATTGTCTCGGTATTCGGCAATACTTTACACACATCGTTGATATCGACGATGTATTAGTTGAAAAACCTGATCCGGCAATTTTCAACGGTATTATTGCCGCTACCGGCATCGAGAGACATCAAACGCTGATACTCGAGGATTCACCTCGCGGCATCGAGGCCGCACGCGCAACCGGTAGTCATGTGTTGGTATCGACAGTAGAAAAAACAACGTTAGGGAATATTGAGCATGCAATCAACAAAATCAAAACCCACAATAGTAGTCCCGATGGCCGGGCTTGGTTCGAGGTTCTCTGAAGTAGGGTACACTGCTATAAAGCCGTTGATCAGTGTCAACGGCCGGCCCATGATTCAGTATGCTATAGACAGTGTCGGCATCGACGGAAATTGGGTCTTTATTGTGCAAAAACTCCACAGGGAGTTATACGACTTAGATCGGGTAATGCAAGAGTTGTGCCCGGGCTGTAAGCTTGTCGAGTCAGATGGGTTGTCGCAAGGTGCTGCATGCTCGGTCCTTCTTGCACAAGAGCATATTGACCCTGCACAACCTCTGATTATTATCAATTCGGATAACGCAATACAGTGGGATTCTGAATCAGTGTTTAGGGAGTTTATTGCCAGCAGCAATACCGGGCTGATTTTGTGCTTTCAAGCAACCGACCCAAAGTGGAGTTTTGCTAAACTCAACGACCAGGGGCTAGTAATTGAGGTTGCAGAAAAGCGGGCAATATCTAATATTGCAACTGCTGGATTGTATGTATGGAAGACCGGGGCGCAGTTTATTGAATCAGCTAACGCTATGATTCAAAAGAATATTCGGGTAAATAACGAATTCTATGTATGCCCGGTATATAACGAGGATATCTCCCGCGGTCACGGCATTGCAGTGCATATGGTAGACAGCATGGACGGCTTAGGTACACCCGAGGATCTTGACGCGTTCTTACGTAAAACAAACGGTACACTATAATAACAAAACGGGGCATATGCCCCGTTTTTACAGTCCGAAAAGAGAAAAGTTGTCTGAACAAATACCAAGCGGTTCTAGTGACTTTGTTGTCAATAGCTGTGTATGCTGCGCGTTTAGTTCCGGCATAACCATAACACCGTCGTGCGTGACATGGTTTATGTTACACCACTTGATGCCTTTGCTAGTAATTGCAAAATCATCTTTATTGTGCCAGAACACATGGGCCTTGGCATTATTGTATAAACTAACGTACCCGACGAGGTTCTTTGCATGTGTCCAAATGCACGGCCGCTCAAAAAATGACAGTGGTACTTCGTGCTCAGGGTAGTCATGACCTAGCATCCACTTTGACCCGATTAGCCATGCATCGACTTCGACATCGTACCCGGCGGCAATCGCTTCGTTGATGTATTCGGGCGAGTTCTCTCTACTCGGCCAGCGCCCCTGGTAGTTTCCACGGTGTGCAATTAGTATCATCTACGCATCCTTGAGATATCGATTGCTTCTTCGTCACTAAACACCGGCACCGCATTGCTCTTATGCATTGACCCGATGCCCTTTACTTTCGTCCCCGTATAGATTGGCGACGGTTTGGTCGAGACCGGACCGGTGATCCAAGGACGAGCTGGATTCTCCTGAATGTGTTGGCTAGCCGGTTGAGCCGGAACAGCCGTTGTGCTAGTTTTCTGAGAGGTCTTCGCACATGCACTGTTGAGTGCCAGACTGCTGCTTTTCGTCTTTTTGCCCTTCCCATATAGCCACTCGGTATACTGCTCGATTGTTTCTTTTGCTAGTCCTAACTCTTTTAGTCTACTGTTACGCTCGCGCCAACCACGCTCAATCTCTTCTTGTTGCGCCTTGGTAATCTTCTTTTGTTTTGTCTTAGTGCGTGTGGTACTTAGCCACGGTCCTTCGATGTGCATACTCACGATCGTGTACAATACGGGGCCAGCACCTGCTTGGCTAAAGTAAGGTCTTCGATTGGTGTGTCTTTTAGGAGTATCACACTAACTACTAGTTCTTCACTGTAGGTAGCTAGCAGCTTAGATGCGTACATATGATCGTCTGGTCCGGCAGACTGGTACCACAACCGCAATTCTTCAGCCGACGCACTAATTAGAAAATTTAGATTCATTCGATCGTATCGGTCCATTAGATATTCCCAATGCGCTGACCGAATGCACGAATGGCAACTGCGGCACTAGTACATCCAGTGCTTTCCTTGTGTTCGCCGGTGTAACTGTGTGATTGTTTTTCTGCTTGCTTGGCACATTCTTCGACAATCAAATCAAAGAACTCGTTGAGGCAAAACTCAGTTTCGTGTAATGCACCTTCGTCGAATCCTGCTTGCTTGGCCAAATCTTCGATTGCTCTAAACCTGTTTCGTCGGTATTGTTGATCGGAATTCATAATATCTTTCTTTAGTCTTGGGTTAGCTAAGCTCATCATCGTCAGTGCAGTCTATGTTATCTTTGCTAAAGCTTTCCGGGTATTCTGCAATAAACATGCTACCTAGTTCAAGCATATCAACTAGCTCTCGCTTGTTTATATAAATGCGTCGGTCACTGTCGACTGTTTCGATATAAGCAATGTTGGCGCTGGCCCATTTGATTCTTATATTACCGTTTATCATGTTTCATCATTTTGAACATTTTTAGCAATGCCTCTGCATTGCCCTTAGCATCGTCGACTGGGTGATGGGTATGTGCAGTATCGCGCAGGTGGTTGAACTTACTGTAGATACTACGATCAATGCCTTTGTAAAACGAACCAAGATTTGCCGACGACCAACCAAACGGGTTGCGACCTAGCAGCTTCCAGAAATAATAGTTGATAAATGCAAAATCATATCCATTATTATCTGACCAAAAAATGGCACGCTTATCGGGAATATTTTTCTGTAACCAAATCTCGAAATTTTGCATAGCATCTCGCGGATCTGGGAACTTGAGTGTTTCCTCTCTTGTGAACCCGCTAATTGCCAGTGCTTCGGGGATGTACGTGTCGGAAATGGGTTTTAGCTGCGCGTAGAACGTTCGTTGTAACCCAGCCTCAACGATAACGGCACCAAAGCACACCATTGAATGCATACCCGGGCAGGGCCCGTCGGACTCGACATCGACCATTACATTCTGCTGTACCATATTGCTCCTTATAGCATTACAGTATACAGCAGAGCAATGTGTTAGTCAATCACGACGGGATGACGTTTCCGACCGGTGGCAGATTGATCTGCACGTTTGGTAGCAAAAGGTATTGCAGAGAGATTGACGAACGGGGAAACGGTTCAAACAGTATTTGTCGTATAGATGCAGCAGCGCCATATCTCACCATAAAGCTGGCAAGACCCAGTGTAGTAGACCTGTCGAATACAGTATAAACTATGTTTCCGAGCCCGTTATCTAATGTAGAAAAATAATATACATTAGGTCCGCCGTAGTCCCCGTATGGGACCACCGAATTAGTCCTCATAGCATTGACTACCGCTTGCACATTAGCATCAAGCGCAATTGTATTAGTTGATGTACTAATGTTATTACTTGGGTATGGATTTTGCATCAGCTATTTATCAACTACCAAGATACTCGTTGATCTTGTCCTTTATTTCGGATATGCCATCGCACAGGGTTGCACTAATTGCAACCAGTGCGGACACTGCAATTACAGTTGGAATATTCGGGAAATATAATGCAAGCAGGATAAGTGCAATAGCAAAACATCCAATAGATCGATCAACTACTTTGATAATTAGTAGATAGCTGTTGAGCTCATCTTTCTTCATTAGCTTGAGTTTATTGAAAAATTCGTCGGAATTATTACTCACTGACTGTACCTTTTAGTTTATTGAAGTCTAGAAGTTCGAAATACACATCTGGGTGGTACAAATAATGGCACCCGATGTCGACGTCGATTGTGTCAACTGACACCTTGGCGAACCCTATCTGTAATAGCGAGTCTATATAATACTGGAATGCACCACTGAGCGCAACCGGGTCCTTGCGCAGTTGCTTGAAGTGCCTGTACCTATAGGTATCGTTGTAAACTATACCGTATTGTTTATAAAGTGGGTGGCTTGTAATAAACTCGACTACAGCAGTTTGGTACCGGATAAGCCGATTGTTGAAATCGATCAAATCCTCGATGCAGAGGTCCTGATAATACAGTCGGTCGAATGTGTCAAACTGCAGGAATCCGATCCACGAACAGCTATTATCTGAATATACACTGGCAATATTACCGGTAAACTCCGGCTTTACCGATGCTTCACATTCACTGAGTATCTTAGAAAATTCATCTTGCCTAAACGACCACTGGAACCAAACACCCAACGACGAATTCCACTCTAGTAATTGTAGAATTTCATTTCGTTCATTGTCACCTGATAGCCCTTGTACATACTTTAGTGCACGGCGGCATATCTGCCCGGCAATTGGTTCGCAAGGGTCTATGTCCGGTACGCGCACTGTAAACGTTGCAGTAGCCCCGTTTTCTACAGTACGGAATCTCTTACTACCTGATTGCATTGTTGGGGGTATGCAGTTTTTAGTATTCGTTACCGGGCAGGCTAATATCGCACGTTGAAATTACTTTCCCGCAGTGCAGTAATTCAATTACAATAATATTACCGTAGTTGTGTGCACTGATTTGCAAGTCTTCTTTAGCAACAAGCTCACGCTCCCGGATAATATTGTCGACAATGCGTTCGATATCGGATCTGTTTATCATTTTTGTTTTACTGTTTTTGTAAAAACAGCTTGGTTATATTTTAGTGAAAATGCTGTAGCATCATCGGGCTCTGCAAAATAGATGCCAACTGGCACTACACCTGCATACTGACTAATACTAGTTTGCCATCTGCAACCCTCTCGGCCAAACAGCTCAACAATATCTAGCCTAATCTGGGCCCAAATCCCCTGGCACTCCGTTATCCCGGCATCCCCGTAATATGCGAATATGTAGAAGAAATAATTCATGGGAGTAAATCTCTGTACTTGAGTCTGAATACTAGGTACGACTCTTGGTCTTCAAACTCAAGTACAGAGCTTGCGGTATACATTCTATCACCATCGGTGATTTGATAGTATTTGCATCTATTTAGTGGATCGGCAACTAGCGTACATAGTGCAACGATATACGTGAGATAGGAGCCTGTTGTTTCACACTCTTCGATTTTACCATCTAGGTAAATTTTTACGGGCATGTTGTGTGTCTACCGAACTTTAGTTTGAATGCAGTTGCATCGTTGCTGTGCCTGAACCTAAATGTAGTTACCAGTCCTTGGTATACTGTAATAAAATCTGCCGGGTTTATATTAGCCAAGCACCATTCCCATAGATCGCTGTCATCGCCCCACCCGACTTCAACATCGTACGTACGTTTATAAAATAGCATGCATACATGTTATAACAAACACAATAGTCAGTCAAGTCAACTTGCCCATGGATGAAGCTCTGCAGCATCTGGGAACCTAAGCACAAATGCTGCAGCATCGGCATGATCTTCAAACACTAACATTGAATTATCTTTTGTAGTTTCAACTACCATATCGACATTATTCTCTACAAACCATGCCAGGTGTTCGGCCTCCAGCTCTTTACAACCTGCAAGAAAGTACGTAACCAATTGCCCAGCCGGCGCCTGTCTTTCAAAATAAGGAAACTTTACCATCCGGCCCCTTCCGCCGCGTAGCGCGCCGCGCGCGATTTTTCTATCTATACTTATCGCAGTTGTTATCTAAAACATCAATCTAACATCAATCTAAATGCTGTGGCATCGTAACTAGATTCAAATCCAATGTGTGTTGGTAGTACTTCGGTGCTTGCTACCAGCTGTGCAACAGGAGGATAACGGTATTGTAGCATGGCGCGGTGGCGGTGGTGCACTCGGGTCCACTTTGCCACTGCTGCAGTAATCCGCCGTTGGCACGGCAAATACCCTGCTTCCCAGGGATATGCATAATTGCTAATTTGTACCCAGAACATTTATTCTACCGCAACAGCGCCAAATGTTACAACATAAAGTAATGCATCGTCTGGATTTAGAAAATGTACACTCATTGGTTTATCCCAACGACCTAGTCGATAGGTGTACCTACCATTTCTGTCTTTTGGTAATTTCTTCAACCATTCAATTACTTCGTCTATGTATTCCCCGGGTATTGTATAGTAAATCATGGCACGCCAAACTTCAATCTAAAAAATATAGCTTCCGCCGGGTGTGTAAATTCGATTCGCAAGCTGTATACAGTAGAGCCGGCATATACTGCAGCATATGGCTCTAGTGTTAGTACCCAAGGCATAAACACTGTGCATATGTGCTCGATACAGTCAACATATTCAACAATCGACCGACTTAGAAAGTATTCCTCTAAATACACTCGTGTAATCATACACCAAACATTAGCCTAAACACTGCAGCATCGCCGGTGTTAGAAAAATAGTATATGCCGTTATGGCTAGTAACCTTAGCGCCGGTACTTAGCTTCCACGACATATATCGGATAAATTCATCAGACGTTAGTCTTCTTGTAATTTTAGTCATACTCTAAACGTTAGTTTATAAGCCAGTCTATCAGCACTGTCAGGTATATATATAATTCCTTTGCATAATATATACTAACACCGTTCCATCTAAAATACACGTTGCGACTCTTCAACCACTGTAATACATACAACATGTTTAGTCCGCGACAGCTAACCCAGTAATTTCCCTCATCTTCTCTGTCACACATTGTTGTATACTAACCTAAATATTACTGCATCCTCAACTGGGATTAGAAAGTAAATGTCATCATACCCAATTTGCCATGCCGCCCAACAAGTTTGGTCAACGTAGTAACTACAGTTGGTAGTAATCCAACTAACTTGGTCGGACCAGGTAATGGGGCACTTTATTGTTATACCAGTTAGAGTTACTGCGGAGTCCATAGTATAAATGCTGCTAAATCACTACTATATCTAAAACGCAACTCTTCCTGTATAAGTATTCTATTCTGGTCCAGCACACTACCTGTAATTTTATATTTTCCGCAAAATTCATAATCATTGATGTCGACGTTGGCTAACCATGCCCAAACATTCTCGATTATGCCGTTACCGGGCACATACCCATTACGTTTGATATAATTAGTAATGTAGTCATGGTACTGAAAAACGTACATCATACAATTCCAAACGTTAGCTTGAACGCTAGTACATCGTCTTCGCGCATTACGTATACACCCATTGGCAACTTTAGCCACCCAACCCGGGTACTAACTCTAAAGCATACTGGATCCCAGTAATGATCAGGGCTTTTGCACACACGATGTAGCCACGCTGCCATATCGTTGAACTGAGCAGTTGAGCGCAGGATCTCGGTTAGCTTGATATAATGCGGACATTGATATGACATTTATGAAAATCTCAGCTTGAATAGCGCAGCAATTTCCTGATCTGCGAAATAGAATCGTAAACCGTAAAGTGACTTGTAATTCCAAGAACTATCGGGGCCGGCGCCTGCTGCTTGACCGTTGTGCACAGTATAGCAAAACTCTAATGCTTGACCAAGCAACCGTTGATAGTTATTATTAGTATACTCGGGTCTATGTTCGAGGCTAACTGTGTATATAAGTTTATTCAGTATTCGGGCGGCCGGGTCCTATAGTAGGTATAGTAGAATAGATGGCCCTATAGTGGAATAGATGGCCCTATAGTGGAATAGATGGTCCTATAGGGTTTGGGCAAAAAATTAGTTGCGGCTTGCCAACGCCACCCAAAATCGTACCACCTCTAGTTATTATACGCTGACTGGGATTTTGCTGTCAACCTACTTTACAATGCCTTACACTTGTTACAACCATTGGCTGCCCAGCCTTGGGGCCACCATCCCCCTCTGTTCGACACTGTTAGTATAACATGCAATCCAACAGCAGTGTGTAAGGGAGTGTAACACTGCACCATATAGCAGCCCCTACGCACGGTAGCAGTGACCCCTGGGTACCCATGTACTCTGTTCACTGCGGTCGTGTACTGTAGGGGCTGTGCTGGGCCTTAGCCAGCCAGTGCCCGTTCAGCCAGCTGCCGGGCCGAGTGCCAGCAGTCAGCCTCGCCCCACTCATTGTAGCCGTGGATGGTGTTCGAGGGGTGCAAGCGTTGGATGTGTTCCAACGCCGTCTTGTAGCGAGCCAACTCGATCTTGAGGTTGTCAATCTCTTCTTGAGCCTGGCCCAGGTTGAACGCATCCTTCATGCTCATTGTCAGCTCCTTGTTGCAATGTCTGTACTATAACGCGTTGACTGGTTGGTGTCAACCGCTATTAGAAGTCAGCGTAACCGGTCTTGTTGCACTCGATGCGAGCTTGCTCCGGGGTGTAGACCTGGGAGGTGTCGAGCTGGGCTTCGGGGCCAGCATGCATGACCACACACCAGCGACCCGTGGCACCACGCTGCACGATCGCGTAACCGTCGACCGGGCGGCGGTACACGGTGTTGGTAAAGTCGCATTCGGTAACCTTGGTGCGGATCAGCATGTTGTGCGCTCCCTGTTGCAGTGTCTGTATATTAGCTGAGCTCTGTCGGCCTGTCAACCGTTGTTGGGCCACTGCAGCGGGGCAACCAGACCTTGCTGCTCGGCTTGACTCTGGTTGTCAACCGGATAGTCGATGTCCGGGGTCCAGATCAGCTGTTCGCTTGCGGGATTATACAGACGCTGATAGTACGCTTGGGTAATGGCCGGCGCCAACGTGACAAACGCTTCATTGAACTTGTGGAACAGTTCGGACAGGACGGAAAATTGGGTATTGGTCACAGTCAGCTCCTTGTTGCAATGTCTGTACTATAACGCGTTGACTGGTTGGAGTCAAGTGTTATAGATGACCAATTCGTAACTTTTCAACGCAGGATGTTCTTGCACGTCCCGGGGCACAGGGGTAAAATACCACGCCTGATCAGTGGTCAATTCTTCGTTGAGCTGCCAGCGGGTAACGTAACCCGTCTTCGGGCTCTTCAAGGCAATGCCCACGCCGCCGCGGTCACTGTAGATACAATCCCATTTGTGACCCGGGGCCAGACCCAGCTCACTGGCCTCCACAAGAAACCGATGACGCATGGGGTCACGGGTAACTTGGTTGGTCAGGTAAGGCATCATAGTCAGGAAAGCCATCTCGAACTCCTTGTTGCAGTGTTTATATAATAGCTGAGTTGGCTTATCGTGTCAACCCCCGCACAGTGCCAGGGTTATTTGATTGCGATTGATATAGAAACCGTCGGGTGCAGTGCTGTCAACCGTATATTGCACACTACACAGGTTCTTGCTACTGGTGCAGCTGGACTCGCCAATGCAAAAGACCGCTTGGTTACCAGTGACATGCATCTGGATGGTTGACTGACGGCCGTTGGTCGTGTTATCGGTAGGGTTGGTTTGCCCGATGCCATAGATCAGGTTGCCCACAGTGCCCACTGTGGGCACGCTACCACTGAACTCAACTCGACCGCCGTTGGGCATGGTCAAGGTGTTGCTACCTTGCACCGCACGCTGAGCTGCCACTGCAGCCACTGCAGTGTGCAAGGTACCTGCAAGGTGATTCATTGCAGCCATCTTGACCTGCGTGCTAGCACGCATCATGCGCGGGGTGGCCACAGCAGCCACGCTGCTGAGCACGGTCAGGCAGCAAACCAGCTCAACCAGCGTAAATCCGTTGTTGGTGCGACGCTTCATTTGTGATCCCCTGTTGCAGTGTTTATATAGTAACAGGGCTGGATGCCAGCGTCAACCACTTATTGGCAAACGGCTATGACCTTCTTTTGGTTGACACTGCCGTCCTTAGGGGTCGACCACGCACCCCAGCCATTGCTGACACGGGTGCGAATGTCGCCGGTGGCGCAGTCTGCCTGTTGCGTCAACCGCACCTGACGCTGGTTGGGTTGATCCTTGACACAGGTGACATTTTCTGCACACACAAACGTGGCAGTAAACTCCACCGGTCCGCCAGGCTTCTTGACATCGCTGACCCAATGCTGGCTGCCCGAGGTGTCGGTGTGCACCAGCTGATCAGCTGCGGGCTTGACACGCACCGGGGTCTGTGCTACCTTGGCTTCTTGTTGTTGACCACATGCTGCCACCAGCACATAGTCGTCATCAGGGGCTTGGCGGGTTTCGTTGATGCCCCGCGACACAACCACTTGCCCCTGGTGGTCGTATGCGGTAACGTATCGCGCATGCACGAGCTTGGCCTGGCAGTCAACCTGGATGACCAGCGTGCGGCTCTTGTAACCACCAGCGCATGCTTCGCCAACGGTGCAGGTATCGATCAGCGCACCTCGCGCGCCATTGGCATCGCGATGGATCAAGTTGACCTCGGTCCGCACAAACCCTGCTTGCCAGCTGGCGACCACTGCAGCTTGAGCTTGGGTCGCCAGCAGTGCCAGGATCAGTGCCATGCGCTTCATTTCGATCTCCTTGTTGCAGTGTTTATATAATAGCAGGGCTGGATGCCGCTGTCTACCAGTAACTGGAAAAGATTTGGGCAAGCCCTGACAGAATCAGGTAGACCGGTCCCGCAGCCAGCAGCGCGGCGGGGACCAGCACCAGCACCTTCCATGCACCGTTCTAAGAACGGTGCATGTTCTTACCTTTGCGCATCGAGCTCATCGTGATCTCCTTGTTGCAGTGTTTATATAATAGCAGGGCTGGATGCCGCTGTCTACCTGCTTTACATCTTGTAGTCGGGGTGGAACGTGACCACCGGCGTGGCGGGCTTACCACAGAACGTTCCACCGATGACCACCGCTTGGTTGACAGCCAGGCTGTAGACATGGTCAACTTGCGGGCCACCGAACTGGGGCGGCGCCACCGCGGGCAGCCGCGCGACCGCCATGGTGTCCAGGTTGACAACCATGTATTCGCTGCGGCTGCCTTCGTCCCAGTACATACCGCTCAAGGTGACCGTCGTCGCTGCAGGGCTCAGGATGGCCTTGCGCTTCTTGCTGCCCGCGGCACGAACCACGCGAGTCAGGATCGTGTTCGGGGTCAGTTCGACGATGCTCATTGTGATCTCCTTGTTGCAGTGTTTATATAATAGCACCACACCAGTGGTATGTCTACCTGCTTTACAATGTAAAGTATATTGACACAGAGTGGAAATCTGTTATACTGACAATGTCGAACACAGGGGGATGGACGTCGAGGCTGGGCGGTTGTTGATGCTTATAACGCAAAAAAAGACAGGCCGGAGCATTACACCCCGCCCGTCTCTTGTTAGCCCACTGCAGGGCCCTTGCAGCGCTTACGCGACGGCTTCTTCCAGCTCAGCCATCAGGTGCGGCGCGGTGCCCTTTTCTTCCACCGCCGCCAGCAGCGCCACCGCTTGGTTGTGCGATTCCACACGGGCCTTGGGCTTGCGACCGCCCTTCTTGTCTTCCGCGCGGCCCAGGCCGCTGACCAGCTCGGGCGTGGCTTCCTTGACCAGCTTGAACGCCTCGTTATAGTGCGTCGCTGCGCTGGCCAGGCTGCAGTCGAACTCCTGCATGAGCTTGCACATCACTGCCTTGCGGAACTCCGTGTTGCCCTTGGGGCCGGTGTAGACCTCGCCCTTGCGGCGCAGCTCGTTCTGAGCCACGAAGTATTCACGAGCGTATGCGCGGATGCCCTTGTCCATGATGTACCTTTCTTGCCTTGCTTGGCGTTTGCGTTACAGTGTCTATACTATAACGCTGGATGAGTGTTCAGTCAACCTGTTTTTGTGTAACAGGTTGTAAGCTGGTCAGGCGGCGTTGGCCTTCTTCAGGCTGGCAGCCAGCAGCTCACGGCGCAGCAGCTCACCCATGCGGTCGATCTCCTGACCCAGCGGGGTGCCCACGACCTGGTGACGCTTGAGCCCGTAGGCCTTGAGGACCATGCCGCCCACGAAGTCCGGCCAGCTCTGGCGCAGCATGTCTTCCTTGCGGCGCGCGCGGGCGGCTTGCACGATGCCGCGGCGCAGGTCGATGTCGATGGTGTTGCGGGCCTTGGTCTGTTGCATGATGCGCTCCTTGTTTGGCGGTTGCGTTACAGTGTCTATACTATAACGCTGGGTGGGGGTAGCGACAACCTGTTTTTGTGTAACAGGATGTAACGCCTCTTAGCGGCTATATCCTGGCATGATGCCCAGGAACACTTGCGCAGCATAGCGTTGAGCTGCACCAGTGGTGGGGAAACTACCTGCGCTGACGTAGACCACGCGAGCACCACGCTTGATCACAGCACGATGCTCGCCTTCATGCACCGTACTGGGTTCTGATGTCAGCGTCACTTCCTTGCTAGCTTGCGAGGTGGTTTGCGTGTTCATGGTCTTATAATAGTGCAGTTGAGTTGGGCCGTCAACCACTGTTACACTTTTTGACGACGCCCGCGAACAAACCAGTAGCACACACCGTGCTTGGTGATAAGCGCGGGGCCGTCGGTTCTGTGCAGTTTGCCTTCCTTATTCAGGTAGACAATTGCACCGTGCGGGTACACAATTTTGAGCAGGACCCCGTCCGTATAGTAACGGCGCGTACCATTTGCCCAAATCACCGCAGGCCCTGCGTCGCGATGCTTGCGCCCGTCCTTATAGTACGCACGATAGCCACTGGGGCGCTCCACTGCAGGGCTATCCCCCGCACTGTGCAGCACATAGTGACCACCTTCGGGCTTATACGTCACCCGCCCAAATTGGTTGATACTCTCGAGGGTGGGTTGCGTGTCCATGTTCTTATAATAGTGCAGTTGAGTTGAGCTGTCAATCCACTTTACAAAAGTTTACAAATGACTCACACGCCCAGCCTCGACGTCCACCCCCTCTAAGTTCGAATCGTTGCACTATTATGTCATGTAATCCAGCAGCAGTCAACGGGCAAGATGTAACAGCCAGCGCTGCAAAACCGTCTACGTTGACTTGCCCGGTGGTGCCTGTACTGTACCCAAGCACCACGCTGATCGCCTGCTTACAGGTCGTCTGCGCTGTCCAGCGACGCCCAGTTCGGGATCATGCCGCTGAACGTGCCGCATTCCAGCCAACTCAGCCATTCCATCATGGCGGGGTAGGTCTGACCGGCGTGCCGACGATAGTCCAGCTTTTCAGCAAACAGGGCATCTTCCTTGTCGGTTTGGCTCATCGCGCTTTCCGTGTTGCAGTGTCGTAACTATAACCGCTCAGGGCCTAGCTGTCAACCGATGCCGTGGTCCTTGCAGCTCCGCAGCGTTTCGTAGACGATGTAGCACAGCCACTCGCCCACTGCAGCCTCGGTGGTCTTGTTTTCCTTCCAGCACACCTCGGCGCCAGGGATCGGACGGGGATTCGGCGCACTGGGGCGGACATACTTGTCGTTCATTTCGATCTCCTTGTTGCAGTGTCTATATAGTAGCAGGGCTGGGTGCCGCTGTCTACCAGTGTTACAACCGCTTACACGGGGCCTTACTGGGGATCGTCGTCCTGCTTGTCAACCGGACGAAACTGTTGGTCGTAGTCCTTCATGAGCTTGCACCAGCGATCCCAGCCGTACGCAAAACTACCTGCCGCAGCAGCCCAACCCATTGCCCAGTATGTAAACATTTTGTGTCTCCTAATATGCTTACACTATAGCAGCGCCCGCACGGTGTGTCAACCGCTGCTATACCGCGTAGCTCAGGCCAGGCTGGCAGTCTTGCCCCAGGGATGCTGCGCCGTAGCACGACGGTTGTTGGCTTGCGCAGCACGACGGGCTTGCAAGTGGCGGATGGCTTGCAGGCGATCCATGCCCGTGTCTTGCATCACACGCTGAATGGCCAGTTCGCTGGGGATATAGTTCATGGTGTTCTTCCGTTGGTGCTTTGTTGCAGTGTCGTAACTATAACAAGTGCCAGCAGTCAAGTCAACCATCTTTACAATGTAAAGTGAATGTAAAGTGTATTGACCCCGGGCGGAATCCTGCTACACTATAACAGTCGAACAGAGGGGGATGGTGGCCCCAAGGCTGGGCGTGACCTCTTGTAAGCGCACAAAAGAGAATAGGGCAGTTTACTGCCCCGCTCTCTATTCACCGTGTGTAGGGCCCTTAGGGCGCTGCAGTGGTGCGCCCTGCGTTACGCGGGCATCCACGTTACGCGGATTTCCACGTTGTTGATGTGATCGCGCACCACGCCAAAGACGTCGTGGGCGCCGTCATCCATGCTGTCCGCATCGTCCTCCGCGCCGCACTCGTCAAGTGCCAGCAGCACGTCTGCCACGGCGCTTTCCGCGCGGTCCAGGGCCTCACGTGCCTCTTCCAGCTTCTTGGTCAGATCGTCCTTCGTCATCGCGCTCTCCTTGTTGCAGTGTCGTAACTATAACAAGCCACCGCGGACCTGTCAACCATCTTTACAGCGTAACAAGATGTAAACTAGGTCGTAGCTGGATGGAAATCTGCTATACTGACAATGTCGAACACAGGGGGATGGACGTCGGGGCTGCGCGTTTCCATTGTCGCCCAGCGGATGTAACAAGATGTAAACACGGTTGACTCGGTGCCACCACACTGTTATAGTTATGACACTGCGAAACACAAAGCGCAGACGCAAGCGGTTAGGTAGGGCCTGCAAGAAGTTACAAAAAGCAGGTTGACGTAGACTCCAAAGCCGCTTATAGTTACGACACTGCAACACAAAGCGCAAGGCGCGCTGAAAGGTACATCATGGACAAGGGTATCCGCCCCGCAGCTCGTTCCAAGTTCGTCGAGCTCAACGAGCTGCGCCGCCGGGGCGAGGGCGACTACACCGGCCCCAAGGCCAACACCGTGTTCCGTAAGCACGTCATGTGCTTCCTGATGGAGCAGTACGGCATCTCCCTGGCCAGCGCAGCGACGCACTATAACGAGGCGTTCAAGCTGGTCAAGGAAGCCACCCCCGAGCTGGTCAGCGGTCTGGGCCGCGCGGAAGACAAGAAGGGCGGTCGCAAGCCCAAGGTGCGCGAAGCGGCGGCGCTGACGGCCCAGGAAGTCGAAGGCACGGCTACCCCGGCTGCCCCGGCCAGCACCGAAGACCCCAACCTGACCCCGGACCTGGGCGAGCAGCAGACGGTGTTCCAGGTCAAGAAGAAGAGCAACGGCCAGGTGGTGGCCGAGGGCCTCAGCTTCGAGCAAGCCCGGGCGCTGGTGGCCAAGGCGGCACAGGCCAAGAAGGCCAAGCTGTACTGGGTCTGAGCACACCCCACCGGAAGGGGCCCGCAAGGGCCTTTTCTGCTGAAAGAACCACCAGGAGAATCAAATGCTGAAAGTCTTTCTCGTTGACAACACCACCCGCCTGATCCTGTGCGACAGCGCGTGGTCGCGGCAGGCCGTGCGCACCCTGGTCGAGCGGGGGCATACGGTAGTGGAGGTGTTCGACGACAGCCCGTTTGTGGTCGAGGCCGGCCGTTCGGATGCAGAAGCCGAACGTGCAATGGCCCTGCTGGACAAGATTCCCATGTGAGATTCTTGGTCAGAAGGCAGTGCAAATAGGAGGTTTTGGCCTCCTATTCTCACGAGCAAAAATAAGATGAATACCTATACCGGATAGCGACCTGGGCTCGTTGCCCCGCTGGCATATCACACTACAGGATCACACACTGGTAGCAACCTGTACAGGGGCACCTGCATGGGTATACCGGTCTGTGATTTTTATCTGATCTTGAAACCTACGCAGGACATTTAGGCCTGCAGACTGTGCTGTGCTGCTATGCAGATTAGATAGGTCAGGCTGCCTATCTATAGCCACATACGAAACTCAGATGCGGTTTTATCTGAGGGACCTATGCTGTACCCTGCCGCGTGTGGGAAAAACATGCACAGGGTTTCGACATCTGAATCTATGATCGCTATTTGTCTCGGCGGCCGCAGCAGCTTATTTAGACCCGGGCAGGCTCTGGTCTGTGTTGTCTGCAGTTTGCTCAGTAGCAGCAGGATTAGCTGTGGTGTTTTGCTGCAGATTTCCCGCTGCATCTTGCTGCAAGAACCTTAGGTCAGCATAGTAAACCAAGATGGCCATTATGGCAGCAATTAGCGACACGCCCCATAGACCGGCCATGCCGCCGTAAACTGCCATGCAAACAAAAACGCCGAAAAGGCCCCGCAGGGCCTGGGCAGCACAGTGCTGGAGTAGGCTCACAGAAGGGCCTCGTACTCGCGTCGGTGGGCATAGATCTTGCCCAAGGCCGGGACCAGGCGCCCGAAGTCAGCTACGGTGATGAAGCCCAGCTTGCGTGCCAGGTGGTCGACATCTTGGAGTTCGGTCCAGGTGAACTTCGCCGAGTAGACCCAGCGCTCGGCCGTCAGCTGCACACCGTCGTGGCTCACTTCGGCAGTGACTTGGCCAGCAGCCAGGGGAATGATTTTGGAGATCGACATGATTCTGTTCCTGTCTGTTGTGTTGCAGTGTCTACACTATAGCGCATAGACACTGCGGTGTCAAATTTTGTCCGAAAAGTAGTCCCAACGCAGGACATAGACGTCATCGACGGTGCGCAGGCGTCCCTCTTCGAGGTGGTTCTTGAAGTTGTCCAGGAACTGCGGGTTGTGGCTAACAGAGAACTCGAAGTTCGGTTGCATCTGGGCCAGGGGCACTGGGTCGGTCAGCTGATACGTACCGTCTTCACGGTTGTACTCGCGACTGTAGACAGTGCCTTGGCAACGGTACACGAAGGTACCGGACCGGGTCATGCCCACACACTCCGCGGACTCGACCACAACGTCCTCGCCGCTGCCAGCGAAAACCGCAGTCAACTGCGCCGGGTGCAGGTTCATGCACTTGTTGATCACATGCACGGGGATGATGTTCATATCTGACTCGTGTGTTGTGTTGCAGTGTCTACACTATAGCGCATAGGCACTGCAGTGTCAACACTTATTTGGTGCGAACTCCATCAAACCACCACTCCGCCCTGCCATTGGCCCTGCTTACTGCAGGGCCGTCCTCTCGATGCCGCTGCCCATTGACCCACCACTCCTGGCCGCCGCGGGCAAAGATAACCGCTGGCCCGTCTTCGCAATGTTTCCGGTCGTTGAGGTACCAGAACTGGTCGCCAGCAGTGTAGATAACTGCAGGCCCGTCTTCGCGGTGCCGGCCGCCATTGACCCACCACTCTTGATAGCCGCCGGCCCGAATCACAGCCGGCCCATCTAGTCGATGCAGTTGGTCATTGACATACCACTCCTGGCCGCCATCGGGCCAAATCACAGCAGGCCCATCTTCGCGGTGTAGATGACCGACAACCGGGTAACCGTACTCGCTGATCCAGTTACCCGGTTTGTCGAAGTAAAAGGTTCCATGGTGATTACGCACCAACTGACCAGACAGCAGCATTGCGGTTTCGTCGATGCTCATATCTGACTCGTGTGTTGTGTTGCAGTGTCTACACTATAGCGCCATTGCAACGCTTAGTCAATGACATGTTGGATGTACGACACCACCGGCATGACAAATAGGATGACTGGTTCCGACGATAGCATCAATGCAAGCATGGCAATTGAAAATATCAATGCTGGTACCCGGCGTCGTGACTTCATGCTTGCCCCTGTTATTATGCTTGCACTATAACAAGGTACCGCTGATTAGTCAACGTGGGTTAGCTTGACAGCCTTGTGCCACAGCACCTGCTTTACAATGTAAAGTATATTGACACACTTTGGGTTGATGCTACACTATAACAGTCGAACAGAGGGGGAGGGTGGCCCCAAGGCTGGGTGTGTGTTTTTTCGAAACTCGAAACCCTGCGACCGAAAAAAGACCCGAGTCGAAACCCGGGCCCAAACTCCCCTTTCGGGGTCACTGCAACGTGATCTTTACGGTGCCGCCGCGGGCAGGATCTTGGCCCAAATTTCTTCGTCGAACGGGTTGCCGTTGCTGCTGTCCCAGTAGACAGTGTCGAACAGGATGGTCATCACTGCTTCGTTCAGCGTGTCTTCTTCCATCGCGTCGTCCATCTGACTGGTGCACACTGCCCGACCGTAACGGCGAACAGCCTCGGCAACCACTTGTTCACGGGTAAACTTCATCATGCACTCCAGTAGGCCTCGAAACGGGGATCGCAGCTGCGAGGCGTATTGGCCTTGACCGTCACCGGACGGCCATCCATTGCACTCTTGCCCGACACTTCCTTCTCGATGCTGTTATAGAAAACGGAACCAACTTCGACCAGGATGTCGTCGGCGCCGTACACCTGCTGGTCCTTGAGAAACCGCGTGCGAGCAGCTGCTGCCGCACCGCGAGTGGCGTAGCTGGTCTTTTTGGGACCGCCATTCAGGTTGTCGATGCGCAGCGTGCTGTTCTTCTCATACACCACATAGCTGATTTGCATGACTAGCTCCTTGTTGCGATGTATGTATTATGTGATCGAGTGCAGCCGCTGTCGACCTTATTTTGTCGACAAGTGAATCCTACTTAGGCGGCTTCTTACGGCACAATCGGCTCCACCTGGCGCCAATAGATGACCACATCACGCCCCATGTTGTCGCGTTCCTGACACAGGAGCATGGTTTCGAGCACCGTGAACCAGGGCTCCTCGAACTCATCCTCACTGCAATGGGCTCGATCGATGACCGTGGCGATCACCGACAAGCAATCGCTTTCGCTGCCGGCGATGCCCACGCATTGTCGGCCGTACATGCCGCGGCCGCTGTAGTTGTTCAGGAAGGTGACATCTTCGCATGCCTTGGCAGCATCCTTCAGCGCTTGAGCAATGGTGATCATGTTCGGTCTCTGTGTTGTGTTGCAGTGTCTACACTATAGCGCATAGGCACTGCAGTGTCAACACTTATTTGATAAACTTGCCGTTGACCCACCACTCTTGGATGCCGTTAGCACTGGCCACCGCGGGCCCATCGGCTCGATGCAAGGCCCCGTTTGCCCACCACTCCTGGCCTCCGTCAGCGTGAATGACTGCCGGCCCATCCAGCCGATGCAGTTGCCCATTGACCCACCACTCCTGAGTCCCATCGGCGTGGGTGACTGCAGGTCCGTCGATGCGGTGCAAGTGACCCTGCACCCGCCATTCCTGGGTACCGTCAATCAGCACCGCTGCAGGTCCATCTAGTCGATGCAGCCGTCCGTTGAGGTACCACTCCTGGTCGCCGTCCGAACGGATTACAGCGGGCCCATCTAGTCGATGCAGTTGGTTATTGAACCACCACTCTTGGGTGCCGTCGCTGTACTTGATGTGTTGATGCATAGTGCCTACACTATAACGCACGGGCACTGTGCAGTCAACTGGGTCATTCAGGTGCGCAGCCCAACTCGCGAGCGCGGTTGGCGTAGAACTCGGCATCCGCGCGCGCCATGTCGAACGGCATCAGCAGCGCCTGCTCCATGTCCGACACCGCATCTTCCAACGCGGCAAATGCTGCCTTGAGCGCTGCGCTTTCCGTTTCGGGGTAATTGCCATGGGCCAGCATCTTGTCCAGGCTGGTCTGGCCACCGTCGATGCCGTCGCGGTCGATCAGCACGCCCAACTTTTCCAGACGCTGGGACATCAGTCGCATCAGCTCACGGGCGTTGACTTCGTTGTATTCGGTTTTGATCATTGCGCTGTCCTTGTTGCAGTGTCTATATAATAGCGCACTGCACTTGCTGTGTCAACGCTATTTTGGTGCACAAATGGCAAAGCCAAATCTCAGTGACAACCGTGTGCAGGATATCGATCCATGCACACGATCCCGGTTTCCTGATCTGGTCTTACTCTACAGGTCACTTATCCAGCTGGTAAGGCTTGTCCCACTTGCCGATTTCGAGGCCGATGTAGTGACTGACATGGAAGTAGTCCGTCATGGAATCGCTCTTGTCGAAGTAGTCCGTACCCTTGAGCGCTTGGATGGCCGCCTTGATGAACTCCAGCGCACTTCCCGTGAAGTGCTCGTGGGCCCAGTGGCAGTTGACACTCAGGTACTGGGCATCGCGCAGCTCGACCGACCGGTTGCGACAGGCCTTGGTATAGTTGTCGATGAAGTCGATGCCGCCGCCGGAGACCGTCAGGATCAGCGTGGTGTGGTGCTTGACGCTCAGCGAACCACGCAGGCCGTACTTCTTGAGCAGCGCCTTGATCACCGGGGCAACCTTGGCCTTGAACTTTTGGTCGACGTACGCCATCTCTATCTCCTTGTTGCAGTGTCGTAACTATAGCGCAGGGACACTGCAACGTCAATGCTTATTTGGTGCGAACTCCGGCTACCCACCACGACCGACTACCGTCATTGTAGATAATCGCAGGGCCGGCTTCGCAATGCCGTTGACCTTCGATCCACCACTCTTGGGTGCCGTCAGACCATATACGGGCCGGCCCATCTTCCCGATGTCGCCGGCCGTTGAGATACCAGTCTAGGTCGCCATTGTGCCAGATAATTGCAGGGCCATCCAACCGATGCAGGCGCTCGTAAACCGGCCACCCTTCTTCGATCCAATTACCCGGCTTGTCGAAGTAGAAAGTGGCCATCTCACTGAACACCAACTGACCCGATAACACCATTGCGGTGTCGTCGATGCTCACCTGACAACCTTTCTTCAGGCCACCGAGTAGGTCTGGCCCCGCTGCACACGTGCCTGGTCCAGCAGCTTATCCAGTACGCTTTGGGGCAGGATGGCCTCACCGCGGCTGTTATGCTCCAGCTCGATGAAGAACTGGTGCCGCTGCCAGTTGGCAAAGATCGTCACGGCTGTGAGCTTGACGCGACCGGCATTGTCAGCCCGCTGGATGCTATCGATAATCGGCGTCATGTTTGACTCCTTGTTGCAGTGTCGTAACTATAGCAAGTTGACCTAGCTGTGTCAACTCTTTATGATGCCCTTATTCGCACCAGTAGAAGCCTTCCCAACAGTCCTGGGTACACCAGCGCGAGATGTTCTTGACCATGTTGGGGAACAGGTGGGCGCGGGCACCGACAGCGCCTGCAGCGCGCGCCGCCTCCGACACGCTGTCGTAGCGAATGCCATACGACACACAGGGCTTGCGATACTGCCGCCGCTGCACGTCTTGCGTGACCGCTTGCTGCAGCTCGTCCTTGCCCACGACGCCAGCCAGCACACCAGTCAGCAGCGCCACACGACCACTTTGGGTAGCCAGCGGGAAATGTGCTGCCTTGACCTTCTTGGGAACCTTGACAAAACGCGCCATCTCTATCTCCTTGTTGCAGTGTCTATATACTAACGCACTACCAGCAGCTTGTCAAACACTTTTGTCAAGCCGTGCCGACCGGCTGCACCAGACCTGGTCGCCATCGGCATAGATAATCGCCGGTCCATCCACTCGATGCAGTTGACCTTCAACCCACCACTCTTGGGTGCCATCAGCCCAGACAATTGCAGGTCCATCGACCCGATGCAGCCGTCGGGATTCGGGCCATCCTCTACCGTCAGTCCAAACACCCGGCTTATCGAAGTAGAAAGTGCCACAATGATTGCGCACCAGTTGCCCCGCCAGCAGCATTGCAGTTTCGTCAATGCTCATACTTCAGAAGATCGGTTGCCCAATATACATAATTCTGGATCGAATGCCAACTGGCAAACTCACAGTTTCGGTAACAAAGATTACCTGTTTCACCAGAATCTCATCCCCGCGTACAGCAGTGAGATGTCGTGCCAGCCCGTCGCATGCCGACACTAGCATATCGGTCTTCTTGTCATCAAACACAAAGCCCGAACGAATGTCGATAATCACAACCGAGCCTTGACTGGCAATCAACTCATCGGCAAGAATGTCAGCTGTGGTGTTACTGTCGACAACCACCAGCCGTGCTGCAGGGTAATATTGCAGCAGCACTTCGACCGTACTTGCACTGGGGTTGGCATACACGCCAAGATTCACAGTACTGCACGAACGATAAAACGACTCAAAGTCAAACATGCAATCTCCCTCAGTAGACCACTACAATACGCTCAAATCCAACTAAGATCAACTGCTATTTGAAAAGAACCCCATCTTTTGCCAAGATCAACACGGCAAGTGAAGGCCTGGGTAGCTGGAACATGGAATAACGGAAAAACGCAAAATCAGGCGTTGTAAGTCATTGATTTTATTGAGGTTTTTGCTCCGGTTTTCAAAAGAACTCATCTTTTCAACCGCCGTGCCCGCAAATTGTAACAAAAAGTAAGTCAGGTTGACCACATCCTGGCATTGTGCTAATACTGTGTCAATAGATGTAACAAGATGTAAGTCAGGTTGACACGATCTCGAAACCCGTGTATGCAACCCGATAAATGTAACAGTTTGTAAACGTGATCGACCACATCCAAACTCAGTGCTATACTATATGCATAGGTTCGAAGCACTATAAGCGGGATGCACACCGACAGCCACCGTATCCAACATCGAAACCCTGACCGTGAATACTATCACCACAGTGAAACACTTCACACCAACGATAGTATCCATCCATTGAAAGCTTTCACGATCGAAACTTACCACACATTGAAACCTTCCACTGCATCCACAATCGAAAGCTTTCGATATATCGAATACTATCACACATCGAAAGCTTTCGACCCAGCCACAATAACTTTCGTATATAGGAAAAGTTTCTTAGCAATAAGTTCAACTTTTCTTACTATAGTAGCCTAACTGATCTATAGCATTAGTTGTACTATATACTCAACTACCTAGCATGTCAACTAGTTCTTCCCACTACCCCAAATCAACATAATACTAGTGTAATACAATTTCATACTCTATGCGCGTTTCACGTGGTTTTCTCGAGGGTTTCGATAATCATGAGCTTTTTACGTGGTTTTTCCGTACCAGTAACTATATCTACTATATGATCATACTATAGTGTAGATTCTCAATGAACTAATACTATAGTATAGAACTATATAGTATTGAATCAGTACTATATGATCATATACTATATAGTCTAATACAGTTATAGGCACATACACGTATACACACGATTTTCGCGTGGATTTCACAACGTGCTGCACATTCTACGTGGTAATTCTGTGTGAGAATGCCCCGCAAGAACCTTATTTGGCTGTGTAATTTAGGATTCCAAATCTGGTTGTGATGTTTTTCTATAGTATAACACTATAGTATGATTCGCACTATCGACTATATGTAAGCATATGTTACGTACTATAGTAGATATTCATGAGCTTTTTACGTGGTTTTTTCGTGGAGAAACTTTTTGTAGTGTAAAGTTGAGTTTCGATAGGGTTTCGTTGGGGTCCTTTGGCCCTATAGTGGGATTCGATTGGGATTATTCGGGTTTCAACCGGGATTCATGAGCCTTTTACGTGGTTTTCTCGAGGGTTTCGGGATTCATGAGCTTTTTACGTGGTTTTTTGACTGTAGTGTAGCTATAGTGGGTCCCTCAAGGTATTCACCTGGGTTTCGATGGCTCTATAGTGGGTTTCATCTGGGATTCATGAGCTTTTTACGTGGTTTTCTCGAGGGTTTCGATGGCTCTATAGTGGGTTTCTCGGGACTTTCGATTTCAGAGACCAAGGATTTCACCGCGAATACCGCGGATTTCTCCAATTTTTCCAGCCGAGACCTCCATGGTCTTTCCGCATTTTCTGCCACGTCCACAATAATATCTAATTCACTCCAACTCACGCTATATAACTGTTCTATCTCTACTATATTCTTTACAGTTATCCCAGCGTACTATATCACACTATACCGTACTATAGTATCTTACTAACTTATCAAGTAATGCTTGCTTAGTCTTTTCTGACCAATACAATTCTATAACTGCTATTGGTGATATTGTATTCTTCCAAAAATGTCGATCACTTTCCAGACGATAACTTCTGTCAATAATCTCTGCTACAGCGTCTCTTAGCACTTGTTCTGGTATTGACCCTAACCACTTATAATTAGCTCGTTCTGGTACTGCTCCGTGTTTGAGAATTATAAACGCGTAGTCAATCGTCATTTTGGTTATTATCCATGTTATATATAACTCGTGCAAGCACGCGTGTGGCAGCGGATGTTGCGCGTGTCATATAGCATTCGTAATATAAGTATTCGGGTAATCCAGTGTTTATCTGCAGTAGGTAATTGTAAGTGGCATTACCGCGAAGGGCGATTATAGTGTTTGATATTATTGCTGGGTCGGCGGCTTCGAACCATTGTGCATCTGTAGGTTCTCCATACTTTAGTGATAGGTAAGTGACTTGAGAAGGGTCGATACCAAGTGTGCTGTATATGCTCATTTTGGTGCTTTATTGCTTTGGTCGTAACGATACGTGGCCAGGGCTAAATAGCGACCGGTGGTAGTTGGTAGCATTGCATATTCGTCTTTTAGGTATTCGGGTATACTTTGCTTGGCTTTTACCAATGCGTGATAAAAATCACGCCCAAGTAATTCTATTGCGGCACTTTTGATTATTGCTGGGTTGGCATTGTCGAACCATTGTGCATTTGTAGGTTCTCCGTACTTTAGTGCCAAGTAAGTGGCTACTGTGGGATCAATGCCCAAGCTGTGATATATGCTCATTTTGGTGCTCGTAGATAATGCTTAGAATTACATGACGGAAAACCAGCTCTGGATAATAATTGTAACAGTTTGCAAGAAACATCAGAATGTCGGTGTCAGGGTGGAGGCCGCCCGGGTGGCGGTTGGTAATTGCACCAACAGTACGATATAGTATTTTGGTAGGTAAGCTGCTAATCCACTGCCAGGAGTTCTCGGGCCGGCCGTACATTACGGTTAGCACTAGGTTAGATTCGTGACTGATGGCACTGGATAATTGCTTATAATCCACGGTAATGCTCCAAGATTGTGCAAGCCAAGGCACGGCTTACGCGATGCTGACTGCAGTTGTATTCAATTCTTAGCCAAAATGCCAAGTCAGTTGACTGTATGCTTTTATACAGGTTTTGACCAATTAGTCTTACCACTGTGGCATGCACTATGCTGCGGTCCAGTGCGTCAAACCAATTGATAATATCATTCCTACTGGTGCCCGGCGTGCCATAGCGCAGTTCCAGGTACAGTTGTGTACCTGGGTCGATGTCGTGTTGGTTGTATATGCTCATTGATGTAATTTAGCCAGTAGTTTGACTACGATAGGTATTGAAGTGTGTTGTGCTGCAACCAAGGCTACGGGGTCAACGTCACGCCAAAAGTCGGCCATAACCCCCGGGGATACCTGGGCAAGCAGTTGACGCCTGGCTTCCGTAATTACATGTGCTGGTAAGCCGTTGACCCAAACAGTCTTGGTCACAGGATCGTGTAAGTCGGTTATACGATAACTGCCGTATGTCAGTGTTAGGTATAACACTGTGTCAGGGTCGTCAATCCAGTGCTGGTAAACGTTCATGGTATTGCTTTAGATGCATGTATAGGTGTGCGCTGGTTGTCTCGGGTTGAATGCGCATGTATAAGTCAACGGTATATCGATGTCCGTGGTATCGTGTCCATTGCGTGTTTGTGTTGGTGTCGATGGTATGGCTGGTTGCCAGCCATACCTCATCGGGCAGCAGCCGGGCCCAAGACATTGTGGGTTGACGTGGACCGTACTTGAAGGCTATCAGTGTGTCGATTTCGTCCATGATATTAGTTCTTGATTGATTATCTTGGCAACCGCACCTGCGCCCGTTGTATAAAACACCGCCAGCATACTTACTATGGCCTCTGGGTTATCGCGATAAATTTTGCACGTACCTGAGCCTGCATATCTCTCTGCCGCATGATGCACTACTTCTGCCGGTAACTTGGATATCCATTCAATGACATCTGATATATCGTTATGGCTGGTTGGCTGCCCGTACTTTAGTGCTAACAGTGTACTTACTTGACAGGTATTATTGTTCATTGGTATTTTGTTGGGTATGATACTTGACTAATTGCTCAATCAACGCAGGCAATTCTGTGTAGTGGGCCAGGGCCAGGTAATGCAAGTCGACTGCAGCCCAGTACTGGTGTTCTTGACCTACGCGCTTTTGCTGCAGTATGCATGTTCGAAAACTTTCGATTACTATCAGCGGTAATCGACTGATCCACTGTTTTCGTGTTGTTACAGTGCGCAGATCTTCAACGCTAACCCAGCCATAAGCTAGCACTAGCATTGTTTCGCATTCTTGGTCAATGTCATAGCATAGCGCACGGTAAACACTTGCAGGCCGTTGTTGACCAGTGGCGATATAGTACAGTTGCATGCCGGTTTACCGTGTTGTTGTTGCCTGCGCATATGCAAGCGCAGCTTGTTTGCGCGGCATGCATGCGATGTTCAACAGTTGTTTGTTCTTGCTAATACACACGATAGCACACTGTACTGATCACCACAACAGGGTATTTTATGCCACCGCAGAATCCAGTTGTTGGTACAACAACTGAGCTACTTGAGTTTCGAGGAACGCTGCAATCCCGCCGTATGTGGCATAGTATGTTAGCCTTTCGTGGATATATTCGTCTTCGGATATTTGTTGCAGTTTTGCACGCCTGGCAATTTCGCCATCGCACTCGGCAACCGGTAACATAAGCTGTAACAAATATCGACGCCGACTGGTAGTCAGATGCTGCAGTTGATCAACCACGCTCATGTTACTGTACTTGAGTTTGAATAACGTTGCAGTGGCGTTCATGTGTGATACTCGTGTAAGGTTTGCAGCAGCGTGCTCATGGCGGTTGGGAGGTGACATACCAGTGCTAGGTCGGTGATTTTGTTATGCAGGTTGTCGACCGGCCACGGAAGTAGTTTTTGGTAAGTGCTGTCTATTACACTAGCAGGCAACGACGAAATCCACCGGTGGGTGGATTCCGGTGGACCGTATCGTATAACAATGTATGTGTCGGCTTCGTCCATTCTACACGTGCCCTAGTACACGATGGTACGCGCCCAGTACTTGCAAAATGTGGTCTTCGACCACAGTACGGTTCTCGTCCAGCTGGTGGGCAATCCAGGTCCGCAGTTCGTCCTCGTCCCACTGATTCCGATAGATATAGGACCGCAGGATAGTACCGCGCAAGTGCGCAGTAACCACGTCCGGTAGTTGACGAACCCAGTCGATGCTATACCCAACAGCCGACCGTCCGTACTTTAGCGACACCATGGTCATGACCTCGGAGTCAACTGGCAAGTCAGCCACGCGATCGAACATCGTGTTCATGTATAGTTCATGTCAATGGCGTGATATCCGTCCACCGTTAGTACGTAGACCCGGTACCCGTTGCGTTCGCGCAACAGGGCAGCGAGGTCGGACTGATAGTAGGACTCGCTGCCATATGCACGGTCTTTGGCCACCAGCTGGATCTTGTAACCATCGGCTACCGTGTATCGATCCTCGCTGATCACGCACTCCACTGGCACACGGTCGTCGCTGTGATTACGAAACGCCCAGCCCGGCAACAGATCAAATGTCATCAGCGGGCTCATGGGAATGAAGAACCGCAGATTTATCGCGCCGTACTCGGCGACCAGCTCTTTGATGTCCATGTTAGTGGACGCCGCACGTGCGGGTCACGTAGAACAGCAGGCTCAGGCGTGCGGTATTGTTACTGTACGCTTCCACGCGTGCTTCAAAGCCGCCGGTAGCCCAGCTGCAGCCGTACTTGCGGCTTTCAGCCGACATGTTGATCCAACCGGTCACCGCACCGTCCATCAGTCGCTGAGCTTGATCCTTCAGTTCCTGGATGGTGGGCGTACGGCCTTGGCCCCAAGTCCACTTCAGTGCCGTCATGGCAGTCTGGACGGCTGCAAAGTCGAACCGCTCCATGATGTCGACGGCTTCGGTCATCAGTTCGGCGCGGGTGGTGTGTGCTTGAGACATGTTTGACTCCTTGTTGCAGTGTCGTAACTATAACGCGACAGCGCAGCGAGGTCAATTATTTATTGAAAGACTTTCCGTTGACGTACCACACATGGGATCCATCAGAGTGGATGATTGCAGGCCCGTTGGTACGATGCCGCAGTCCGTGCTGCCACCATTCTTGGTTGCCGCTGGTCCAGATAACTGCAGGCCCGCCGGCACGATGTCGCATGTCGCACCGCCACCACTCCTGAGTCCCATCGGCGTGGGTGACTGCCGGCCCATCCAGTCGATGCAGTTGCCCATTGACCCACCACTCTTGGGTGCCATCAGCCCAGACAATTGCAGGTCCGCTAGTGCGGTGCAGGTGATCGCTATCGGGGTGCCCGTTTTCGTTGATCCAATTACCTGGTTGGTCGAAGTAGAACGTACCTTGGTGATTGCGCACCATCTGCCCCGCCAGCAGCCATGCAGTTTCGTCAATGCTCATTCGGTGCGGACTCCATTGATATACCACTCCTGCCTGCCATCAGTGCGGATAACAGCCGGGCCATCTACTCGATGCAGTTGTCCATTGAAGTACCAGAACTGGTCACTATTGGCAAAGATAACTGCGGGCCCATCGATACGATGATGTTGTCCGTTGACCCACCACTCCTGCCTGCCATCAGTGC
>JACCDQ011999635.1_pt1 | contig 29164 bp, 24 predicted proteins | sample 7446031 | NCBI WGS metagenome assembly JACCDQ01 (sample SAMN15323442, study PRJNA562643) | freshwater metagenome | isolation source: river surface water | place: USA:Blue River Watershed | collected 2017-08-17 | reverse complement strand
CGTTCAACAAGCCTTTCCCATTTCGTCCCCCTCCATTTGCTATGATAAACTTCTCCAAGCACATACCAACGCAAGAACGAGCAAAGACCATTTGGTAAAGTTTGCGAACATCTGGATCTGGAAAGATGCTTTCCCAAATCTTGATGAGATGGATGTAATCGCTTCTTTCTTTCGCAGCACCGCTCTTGTAAGCAGTCCAAAGTTCGTCGTCAAAGTCATAACCACAAGTAAGCGTCATTCTATCCGCCATAGTGTAAGGGCGGAAGGTCTGTGTCTTCAACTCAACCAAGCCATTATTGAAGCCCAGTTTCCAACCATCCATATCAAATTGAATGTCGTCATCGTGGGCGAATGTCTTACACATCTCAATAACAGCAGTCTTCTTCACATTTGTTCCAAGAGAGCGGATAAACGCAGTTGCGAGTTTCTTGGTTTCTTCATAACGCTCCTTGACTTCCTCTTCCAAGATTTCATCCCCAATCAAAGTTATTAACTTTTTGAGTTGATTGAGGATAATGGTAGGGATTTCGGTCGCAACAATCTTGGATAGGGCAACTGGTGGTTCGTTGCTGGTGTGTTGCCTCCACTTGTTGTCGCTACGAGACCAGCAATACCATACACCTTTGGCGAACAAGAACTCTTTGGGGTAAAGTTCCGCAGTAATGTATCTTGCCAAACCAGCATCGCTCGTTATACCCATAGGGTCGGTAATGGTGTCGTAAAGAGCGTTCATTTGCTGGAATATGTTGTCTTCATCTATTTCTTCATATTCCGCAAGTTCGTTGCTGATGTTTATCTTTGGAATAGTGGGTTTGAGTTCCCAAACAAGTTTCATACCACTAATTGCGGTGGTGTTGCTGTGAAACCACGCAAGGGCGGTTTCTACACTTCCAAAGTGGGCGATCACTTTTTCTTTGAGAAGTTTGAACCCATCATATTCATACTCGCAATAGGCAACACCTTCTTCATCCCCCTTCAAAACATCGGTTTCGTTCCAAAGTTTTTCAAGAAGACCGCTTACTACACGAAGTTCGTGTTCTTGGGCGTAGTAAGATAGGAAGGTAAGTTTGTTGCCCTTTCCTTCGTTGAGATGACGAGCAAACTCGTATAATTGTTTGTTTGCGTGGATGAGTTTCTTATTGATGTCGTCAATTTCTCTTGTAATTGAGGCGTGGAATGAGGGCATATCAACAGACATATCCAGTTTCCATTCATTCCTCCAACGAAGAGCGTTGGTTTCGCCACCACCATACAGAGTTGAGTTGATAAGGTCTTTGACGCAGTCCTTAACCCTCGCTTTGTCGTCGTCGGTTTCATAGGGAAGATGAAACGCTTCGGCAAACACAGCACGAATAGCATCCTTGTTCTTTAACCATTTTGTGATCTTGGGACAAGGGATATTGTTGGCAAGGCAAATGGCTTCAATAATACTGGGGTGTGCCGAAGACAAGTCAAAGTCATAGTAGTCATTCGCACAAATGGTGTTGCGGACTTCACGAGGTAAGCCGCATAAGGATAGAAGACCAAGAGGGTAGGCTCTTCCATACGCTTTTCTTCCACTTCGCTCGTATTTGACTTCCACCTCGTTTCTTTTGATAAGCGAGTAATACGCTTTGAGATGAGCGAGGGGCGAGTTCAACTTATCCTTGCCTTTCTTTGCCTTACCATATTGGTAAGCATTTGGGGCATAGGGTTCATCGCTGACTTTGCCACTCTTGATGAGGCAACCAACGAACTTACGAGATACTTTCTCACGAAAAGTGGTGCGGACAACGAAGGGAAGTTTCGTTTCGCAGACAAGGGTCAAAGCTGGGGTAGGGGGAAGGGGGGTTTCCATTTCTGTTATATTATTACTTAACATTTTATTTTTATATATTGAAAAGTCTTTAAATGTTTTTTCAATATTTTCTTTATCTTTTTTTTCCTTAATATTCTCTTCAATTTTTCGGTCGCCTAAATTGGGGATGGCGGCTGCCCCTCCTCCAATAATAGGTAAATCCTCGCTGTCGCTGTCTGGGACAGCACCGAGAATGATAGGCTTACGAGAAGCGACTTTGATAGTGCGTTTCGGTTGTTGTTCCATACTGATAGGTTGCTGATACTCTGGGATGAAGTTGAAATAGTAATCAATTTTTTATGATGATTGACTGGCTGCTACTATGGTGTGGGAATGGAAATACAAATCAATTTTTTTTGGACTATAAATAGCAGTATTTATAGCGTATGTTATAAATACTGATAGTGATGGAAAAGTTAGGGTTCATTTTCCTCTTTGCCGATAGATAAACTGACTTCCGTTTCCTTACTTTGTGGAATTGGAATAGGGTTGCTTGGGAACTGGAACTCTGGATGATAATGGGTAATCATCTTACACATAATAGATGGATCTAACTCTTCCATATATAAGTAATATTTTTTATTTCGGCGAAAGATTGCGTGTTCTTCAACACTCAAACTAATTCCTAATTGTCTTCTCCAATTGAATAAACAACGCTGAATATATTGACGATTTACTGGGGCTTGTCCTTCCATAACTGCTTATATATATATATAATATTATAATATTGAAAGTTCTTTAAGTATTTTTTTCAATATTGAAAAGTGATAATCCAAAGTTTCCTAAATCCCAATTCACCAATTCACCTTTTTTTGGGCTATTTCAAACAGAGGTCAAGGGTCTTGGAATTATCTACCCATCTACCTTACTATTTCTTTTTTCTTAAAAAAGACAAAGTTAGAGAAGAGAGATCTGGTGAATTAGTGAATACCTCCTTATAGAAAGTGCCGACTATCCACTTTCAATATTTCTGGTAGTTCGGTAGATGTTTTCGCTGGGCTGGACTAATCTTTGGAACGACCCAAAAAAAGGTGAATTGGTGAATTACAAATATTGTGAAAATATATTATAAAGTTTTTCTTATTATACTATATATTATAAAACAGAATGGAAGAGAGTATCCGCTTGGAAGTTAGTGAGGTTGCCCCAGACCCCAAGACTGCTTATGAGTGCCGTCTATGTGGTTTTAATCCTTATCAAGAATGGTGTAAGGGGAATAAGGCGAGATTTCAAGTTGCCTTACAAAAACATTTAGCATCGCAGAGGCATAAACTCGCAGAGGCTATGGCGAATGGTGAAGAGTTGCCGACGCAACAAAAAGGATCTGGTCGCTATATTTCACAATTGGAAGATATGATTGATAAATTAAATGATAAAATTGAAGAGTTGGTTCAAACAAAACTGGAAGTCGGTAATGGATTAGGAACAATAGACCCCCCTCAACCCCAACCTCGTCGTTTTGAATGGCGTGATACGGAAAAGAAGGCAATATGCGATTTTGATAATGGAAGCATTATTAATTTGACGAATATAAGCAACGCATTAGTGCGTTGTATTAATTGGTGCGAAATAAATATGGATGGTGAAAAAAAGAAAAAAAATGTGTTGTATCTCTCTTCTACACGAGATATTGTCCGCAATATGGCTGACTTGATTACGCAAGGTTGGACGATTGAAGATGACGATTTAGATGAACTGGAAGAAAGGTTAGAGAAGATATTAAGACATCAATTTTTGAGTGGAAATTAGATATTGCGGCGGCAAGTAGGGCATTTCGGTCTTTGATTGACTGGGGCGAGGTCTTCAAGGTGGGCGTAGCACCCCTTACAGAGGATATGTCCGCAAGTTGTGAGATGAAATGTGTCCTTTGTTGTGAGATCAATACAGATGGGGCAAGTGTAGGTGTTGTTGAGTTGGTTCGCCATTTCCCAAAGTTGTTCGGTAATGTGAGGTGGAAACTCGGCTGGGCGTTCAAGGCGACCATTCACACGAGGGAACAAAGCACCAACTATGGAAGCAAAATCCGCTGATTGAGAATATAATTCATAAACCTTCGCCCAAGCAAAAGCCTTCTGCTTCTTGACGCTTTCCATTTGAGCGTGAGTGTAAGTTTGTTGTTGAGCCATTATTCGTTGTAGTTCTTGCGATGCTTACCTTTTATTAAAAATGAAATACAAATCAATTTTTTTTATGATATAAATACGCATACTTATACCCAAAAAAAAATTGAAATCAATTTTCATTTCAAAGTAGGATAAGCAGCGAACAAGCAAAGACACAGACAGACAATATGGCGACAAAGATGATTACCACTTACACTTGCTACTTCAAGGACGAAAGATGCGATGGATGTGGAGAACACTCGTTCTGCGAGAAATGGAACAAACAAGCAGAGAAGGAACGATTGGAGGAGATGGAGGCACAGCGTAAGAGAATGGAATGCGGAAAATGCGACAAATGTAAGGCTGATGGTGTGAAACTCAACGCTGTTATGGGACACATCTGGGACTTGTGTGATGGCTGTTTCAAGCAATACAACAAGGGAAAGAAGATCACCAAGAAAAATTGAAAGGATTGTTGTGTATCAATAAAATAATACACAAAAATCGTTAGTAGTAGCGGAAGCAAGTAGCGATAAACTACTTTTTTTTAGACATATCTTCCAGAGGTTCATCTGCCCCACCAGCAGAAAGCAACCAGCAGTTCTTTTCAGTCATAGCAACTTGGGGGTAATTTTTAAACAAACAGCACCAACGAGTTTCCATTTGTTTTATCCTCATTATTTCTTTTATATCCAAACCGACATATTGTTCTAACAAATACCTTGTCCCACGAAGAGAACCAGAATGTGGAAAATACACGATTGCGTGTGCCTCGTTCAAGATACGGCGTGTATCACCCTTGTTGGTAGGCAAATGGGAAACATAACAAGCCGATATTTTATAGTGGCGACCGATTTCCAAAACTTGATTGGAAAGAGACATTACGGCATCACGGATCTTTTTATCACTCAATACATCACAATCATCAAAAATTACGAGGGATTGCTCTAAATCCTCTGGTTTAATGGGGTTCTTGTAGAGTTCCTCATCCATCTTTACACGCTTCGGTTTTACAGCATCCAAACTCTCATCTTCTTTTAGACTACTGAATAAGTAGATGTCTCGGTCTGGATATGCTTTTTTAAACTTTTCACAATATTTGCGAATGTAGGTGGATTTACCAGACCCAGAAGCACCAGTAAGATAGATGATCTCACGCTCACTTTTTGTATTAGGGATTTGTTGGAAATGAAACTCTTCTGGAAGTTCAAGACGAGGAAACCCCTCTTTTGGTTTTTCACTACCAGTTGAAACCCAGATTTGTCTTCCATTTAAATAACCAGAGCCTTCAATCACGGCAAGTGGTCTTCCTATCTTTTCAACATTTAGCGACATTATAATATATTATATTAGTCATATATTTTATTTTTAATAAACTATTTATTCATTTATTTCTTTGAAAAAAATCTTTTTGTTTCTGTTTGGATTTTTTCATCATTAGATTTAATAATTTCATCAAGGGTAGATAATGCCGTAGGGGGTAATCCAATATCCTTCAAATTGAGTTCGGCACGGCGTTTGGTCTCTTCGTCTTTGTAGTGTTCCAAGAGGAGTTTGATTGCTTTTAGATTAGAGTTTTGGGCGTAAAGTTGCCCTATACTGCTATTGAAAAGTCGTGTAAGTCTCACCATCTCTGGTTTATTGCCTTCTATATTATATACAGAGAATAATCTTTTAAAGGATTTATACAAATTACCTTCTTTTTTATATTCGGCAATTTCGTCTTTTAATGCTTTTAATGGGTTGGGATCTGTTTCTGGGTCAGCAAAAGAGTATATGATAGAAAGTTCAGTAAAAATATTGTCTAAATAAATCACATAATCTAATTTGATATAATCCAGATTATCTACGGCACGGAGAAATGCTGTCTTGGTGAAGTCTTTGATGTCGTTGAACTTGGTCTTGCTTTCATCTACATTTTGGACTTTGAGTTCAATAAAATAGAATGTGCGAGAATTGCTGGTATTTTTTAATATTTTCTTTATTTCTGTGTAAATAGAGGGAAGGGGGATTTTCTGTGTGATTTGAGAAAAGAGATCAATATCACTTGGGTTTTGTTGTGAGGCATATTTGGCTGAACCTTGAAGCATTACTGGTTCATCCTTGAACTTCAACTTGTTAATAATATCAACAATTACACCTTGAATGGGTCGTTCTTGAATAATATCCATTTATACTATACTATATAGATATTTTAATAAAAAGATTTTATTCATTTATTTATATAATGAATGTTAATTTTCAAAAATATTTGGAGGGTATAAATATATATCCAAAGAATTATTTAAATGAAGCGAGAACCTACGCTTGGAGACACGGATACGACCCAGAGAAACTCACTTTTAATGAGGACGATAAGACTGATTTCAAGTTGGTTTATGAGAGTGTCGGTTTTGGTAGGATTGGTTATAAGGATTATATTATTTGGCGACATTTGGAGAATGAGGGTGTTGTCGCAAGAGGAACAGCAAGAAAGAGAAGAGATGCTTACCTTGCTCGTGCCTCTAATATTAGAGGTAATTGGAGGGATGACGACACCAGCAGAAACAATTTAGCAATACGGATATTATGGGACGGAGATGAATAAATTATTTTCTGTGGTTAAGATATAAAATGAACTCTTTTGAAACCGCCCCAGACGCAAAAAAACTTCGTATCAAGCCCATCTTGGACTTTGGTAAGAAAGTGTTGCCGATTGTTTGCCCTAACCCTAATGTATCCATTACGGCACTTCCCCCCAAGATCACGATAGGTTGTCGGTAATTCACCAATTCACCTTTTTTTAGGATGTTTTAACATCAAGTCCAGTCTCGCAAAAACATCTACCCATCTACCAGAAAAAAAAGAAGGACTTACCTACCTTCTCTTTTTTTATGTTTTATTCTTCGTCGCTTCCTTCTTCGTCGCTTTCGTCTGGGTCATAGTCAGTATCCTCGCCATCAGCCTCTTTCAACATCTCAATATCCAAAGTCTGGATAGAGTGGCTACAATAGCCGCCCCATTCCTCACCGAAGCGGCAGTTGCGGAATGCGTCCTTAATCCTCTGCTCGTGTTTCTCGTAGAAGTCCTCGTCAATCTTGAAGAGAACGACATTTCCATTATCAGCACCCCAATACATAATGTCCTTCTCGTCAGTCTTTGCCTCTAACTCTGCGACCCTCTGTTGGAGTTGGGCGATCTGTGCCTTCAATTCGTCTATGTTGTTCGTTTCCATTCTTGCTTGTTGCTTGTTGCTTGTTGCTACTTATCCATCCTTGAAAAAAAAATACTAATCAATTTTTTTTGGACTATAAATATGTGTATTTATGATGAAAAAAAAATTGATTTGGATTTCCACACTCTCACAGAGTAGCAGCAACCAAGCAAAGCAAGAAACGACGAAATGGAAACCAACAAGTGCGACCTATGCGGAGAGGAATATACTGGATATGGGAATAACCCCCAGCCCATTTGTGATGGGAGATGCTGTGATGATTGTAATGTAATTGTGATCCATTCCAGAATGGGACATTTCAATTACGAGAAGTTGAGAACTGCTATGGAAAACTTCCCAACAAGAAAGAACGAGATGTTTCACCACTTGAAGCACCGCATTCACATCCCTAACGCCTTCTCTTTCACGAAAACAAAATCATACGAAGAAAAGCGTCGTGAAGAGGAAAAGCGTGAGCGTCAGCGTCAGCGTGAGCGTCGTGAAGAAGAGGAGAGACAAGAGATGAAGGAGCGTGAAAAGGAGAAACGCCGTGCCGAAGAAGCAGAGCGTCGCAGAGTGGAGAATGAGTTGATTGCGAAGAGAAAGGAAGAAAGTGCGAGGTTGGAGGCTGAATACAACGCAGCCAAACAGCGTGAGTTTGAAGAGCGTTTAAAGGCACTTGAACGCCGTGAAGTGGAGAAGAAAGAAGAAGAAAAGCGTGAAAAAGAACAAAAGGCAAAGGAGGCAGAGGAACGCAAGGCAAAGAAGGAAGCAGAGAAGGCAGAGAAGCAGAAGCAGTTTCATTCCAAGCGTAAATAAATATATGTGGAAATAAAAAAAAAACAAAAAAAGGGGGATAATAATATCCTCTTTTTTTTGGTAGTTGGGTAGATGTTTTTGCGATGATGGGCTGGATGTTGGAACAGCCTTAAAAAAGGTGAATTGGTGAATTATTTCTTTTTAGAATACTTTGGATCTTCAACACCATATCTGCGAGGAAGTCCTTTCAACAAACCAAGTGCCTTATCTTGTAGCATTTCACTATGTAGCATTTCACTATCCTCTTGCTTACCAAGTCCGTTCATTTTTCCATATACGGCATAGGCATCATTATCCTCACCATCATAACCTTCATAACTTTCTTTTGGAAGTCTGCGGCGGCGTTGTCCCCCACTTGAAGCAACTCGCTTGGGTTTAGGTTCTAAATCCTCTTCGGTAGGTTGAAGGGCTTTGGGAAGTTTAGAATATTTAACATTAACCTCTACTTCGGCATTAGAACCGCCAGTCATAGTGCGACCTTGACCTTTAAGATGGGCGTATTTCTTATTGTGTTCTTTTATCAATCGGTCTATATCATCCTTCGTCGCATTACCAGAGGATACACGATTTTTATAATTGAAAGTATCAACCCCTTTGAATACTTTATCAACTATATCACCATCAAAAAATCCACCACCAGAAGCCTTAAAGCGATAATGCTTTGAGCCATTACAATAGGCAGTAGTATTGAAACAGCATCTTCTTCCACCGCAAGAGCGTCCAGCGGCACAATCGGCACAGCAAGAAGCACCGCCAGTTTTACCAGATCCAAGAACACCCCTATTTTGAAGATTACGGATAATAGAACCATTACTATCACCGATGTATTCTTTTCCTTTATAACGATTTTTAAGGTCGGCAAGGGTATTGGGTTTCGTAGAATTACCAGTAAAACTATTCGCTATACGAAGTGGCTGTCCTCTTGCCCCAACCCCAAATCCTTTCATAGCAGCGGTGGTAAGATCACCAGCCCCAGTCATACCATTACCAGTCATTAGGTAATTTTGAACTCGTCTATATCCAAGACCAGTTCTTTCAGCCAAGTTTCTAACTTCACCGCTTAACTGCCTTCTTTGACCTTCTGGCATATCAGCATATCCATCAAACATACCACCAAACTCATCATCTATTACTTGCTGTATCAATTGACGATTAAATTGAGCCGCATTAGCCCCTCGTCTTGGTGCTACTGCTTGTTGTGGTTGGTCTTGGGGTGCTTGTGGTTGGTCTTGGGGTGCTGCTGCGGCTGCTGGTTGTGCTGCTGCTGCGGCTGGTGCGACTGGTGCTGCTTCCGCCCCTCCACCATCTCTTAACTGAATATACTCTGGAACTAATCCTTCCAATCTTGCCCTCATATCGGCTCTTTCTTGGTCGGTAGGAAGATTATTAGGGTCAGCATTATTAAACATAATTGCTTCTACATCTTGTGCGATCTGTGCTGGGTCATCATTCGCATCTATTTCTTGATTGTTAAACTCATACTCTTCAAAGGCAGCAATATCGGCATCTGTTAAATTACCTTGTGCTGGTCGCTGTAATGGTGCTGCTGCTGCTGCTTGTTGAGCGGCTAATACGGCTGGATCTGGATTAAATGGGGGCATAGGTTGTAAATTACCAACTTGTCCTGCTTGGGGTTCTTCTGGTAATCGTGCTGGGGCAATTCTACTACGCCTTTCTCTTCCATAAGCAACATTACTATAAAAACCAGTTTCAACTTGATTTAATATATCTCTAATTACTCTTTCATTTTGTGCGACTGGTTCTACACCATTTGCTTCCAAAGTTTGTTTCCAATTATTCACTTGTTGGATTGCGTTCGTAAAAAAAGCACCAAGAGCCTCATATAAAGTGCGTTTAACAAAGGCATAATCACCAGCCGTAGGTGGTTGAATATCTGCTGATAGTTGCTGACCTTTAAGATATGGGTTGATACGAGCAACCAATTTGTTCCAAGCAAGACTGACTTTGCTAAAATCAGCAAAACCACGCTGGATGTTTTCTGGTGAGTTCATTTCAGTTAAACCATCATTAAGAGCATTCTTCACATTTTCAATATCTTTATTGAACTGATATGCGATGGCTTGAACTTTGTTGTTGGGCGGTAATTCACTCTTGGGGAATAAAGCGATCTGTTGCTGTTCTCGTTCAAAAACCTTTCTATTCGCCCTCAAATCCTCATTTACTGCCTCCTTGTTAATACGATTTCTAATATCAAAAAAGACCATTTGCTGTTATATATTATAGTATAGAGAATATATTTATTATAAAATAATTAAAATAAATATAATCCATTACAGATTTTCTAAATTACTGGCGATAAGTAGCACCAGCCCTTTTAAGAGCCTCTTTGTATGAAATGCCGTGTTGGGCGGCATAGGCTTTTGCGTGGTTAATCCAAGCAGAAGAGCCTCCACGCTTTCCACCAATACCAGAGGGCAACTGATCTTGGGGGGTTAATGCTCTACCACCACAAGAACGGCGACCACCGAACTTTGATTTAAGGGCAGATGCGGCAAGATTTCCAACAACTGGGGCAACATAAGAGCCAACATTCTTAATACCACTCCATACATCATCAAAGAACCCTTCCCCTTCCATACCTTCACCTTGTTTCGCATCTGGGGTATTGAGACCATACATAGGGTTCATTTTCAGTTTGCGACGACGACCACCTTGAATGTATCCACGAGTTGCGACATTACGAGGGGGGACAAGACCGCTGGATTGTTCGTTATTATCATATCCGTATAGACTTTCTTGTCCCATAGCGGCAACTGGGGCAGCACCGCCATTCATATAGAGGCGTTTTCCACCAGCACCGAGTGCGTGTTTCACTTCCTTTGTTTTATATTCTCTGTCCTTCAATCCCCTTATTTGAGAGGCGAGACTTTCATCCTCTCTATCAAAGAGGTTCTGTGCTTGTTCTTTTGCCCCACCATAGGCGAGATCATAAGGGGACATTAAAGCACCACCAGTAGCACCAGCCCCAGTTCTTCCTAAACCAAACATAGAACCGATTGCTTTTCCAATCATAGGGGCGGCAGCCATAGCCAACATAGGAAGGAAACCGCCTTTCATACGGCGACCACCAGTAGCACCTTCTGCCTCCATTTTGGGGCGGAACTGGGCGAGTTCTGGGCGACGAGCAACATCAACAGCAACATCTGCGAGTTTTGGGAAAAACTTGCGAAGTTCTGCTGGGACTTTCTTATTACCCATATCAAACATCATTTGTTCCTTAACATCTCTTGCTCCACCAGTATAACCACCGCCAAAGAGTTTAGAAACAAGAGAACCGACAACTGGGGCTGCGGCTGCGGCAAGGAAGGGAAGGAAACCACCCTTCATACGGCGACCACTACCTACTTCTTGGACGGCTTCTTCAAAAGAACCGCCTACACAATCACCATAAGCACCACCACCAGTCATTTCACATTCGTCGCTACATTCGCTTAAAAAGTCATCTTCATCATCATCATAGCGACCAGAGCCGTTGAGGCGATCTACCATCTGCCCCTTGCGTCGTTGTAAAGCGTTGCTTCTTGCCGTTAAGGCACGATTATAAGGATCGTTGTATCCAACCATTTTGTATTATATTATAAAATAAGAAAATTATTTTAATATATTATTTCTAATATTATTTACATCATTCCGTCAATATCTATTATTTCTGCCCCAAGATTTTTTACATTCAAATTGGGTGGCTCTAATGTGGCTGATGCGTATGGTGAGGGTTTATCTGGTTTATTGACTACAATTTCGGTAAGTCCGTTTGTAATATTGGGTCTCTTAATGTTCTCCCCATCTCGTTTGGGATATTTTTCATTATACTTGTTAATAATGTCGTTGGGGATAATTGGGGCAATTTCCTCCAAGTTCTTTATATCTGTCCTTATGATATTAAGAGCATCCTTCGCTTCCAATCGTTGTTCTCTTTCCAGAGCGAGTTCTACGCTAATTTTACGACATATTTGAGTATATTGAAGCGAACAAAGTCTATGCCTTTCGCTTCGTTGTGCGAGTTGAAAATAACTATCTAATGCCTTAATACACCCTATCACAACAGAAAATATTCCTAAAACAATATTTATATCTTCATAATCAATTTGAATACCAGTAGCGAAACCGATGGCAGATGATCCTATAATTACTGGGATGTTGATTGCGTTAGATGCGTAATTAAACTTCTCGTGGGATAGTCTGTGTAAGATAGATAAACTCTCACACTTCTCACCCTCTTCCTTTAACAAGTTTTCTAAATTATCATCATACTTTATCGTATTTATCGTCATATCTATACAATATATAGTAATAAAAATATTTACTATATATTCTATGAATTACTTAAACTTACAATTCACTAATTCACCTTTTTTTGCGTCCTTACAACATTCAGTCCAGCCCAGCAAAAACATCTACCGAACTACCAGAAAGCCGACACCTCGCACACTCGCAAGTATGGAAGAAGGGTATTCACTAATTCACCATATCTCTCTTCTCTAACTTTAAGTAAAATAAGGATAATGACTATGCTTGGTAGATGGGTAGATAAAATCCTTGCCCTATGGTTGAAGTTGGAATGACCCAAAAAAAGGTGAAAAGGTGAATGGCGATTTAATTCAATACAATAGGTTTAACTACAAGGTAATCAATACCCACAGCAACGGCAACGGCAGCACCAGCGGCATCAACAGCGGTGAATACGACAGAACCATTCGCACATATAGCCCTTATTTGGGTTGCGGCAGAAGCAGTTCCAACAGCGGTAGAAAATGAGGCAATAGCGACATCACTTGCGGAAATTGCGGCGTTGGTAATAGTGAGAACACCAGAAGCGGCGGTAGTTGTTGAACCAGCACAGATGACTAAATCTTTGAGCGACATATTATTTTATAATATAGAATAAGAAAATTATTTTAATATTATATTTACGAATTAATATTAAAATATTGAAATTGAACTTCTTCTTTGATATATGGGACTTACGAACTCTATAACAAAGGCTGTGATCCGTTTAAATCCTAAACCTTTTTAGAATATCCGCCTAAATGTTTCCATAGTATTTTACATCAAACGATCATCCATCTTTTTACGACCGCCAGTTGCTCCGTATCCCAAAGCCTTTAAACCAGTAGCACCCAGTTTGGCGAACTTATTATCACTTCCTTCAAGCAGATTACGAACCATAGGAAGGGCAGTAGGGGCGACAGCAGATGCGAATGAACCGAGTTTATCAAGAAGACCACCACCGACCATACGCTCAACATCACCGCTGGAATGGGGTGTCTGGGTGGCGGCAGAAAGAACATCGTCTTTGGTGAGAATACCAGTATAGACGGCAGACTGACCCTTTTCGCAGACAAAGAGACCGCTGTTGAGGGTGATAAGGACGAGTTCAATAGGCATAGAAGTAGGGGCAGCACCACCAGAGGTAGTGGGTGCTTCAATATAGTTCTCTACATCAAGAGCGAATTGAAGGTTGAAGTTTCCAAGAGAACCAGCGGCATAGTAATCCTCTGTGATTTGGATATGGCGACCCATATCAAGGATGAGGTAAGAGCCAGAAGTAGCGACTTCCTTACCGAAGCCAGTAGTGTTATTAGCAAGTTGAGCCTTGCCCCTAAACTCGTGGAAGGACTGATTAGAACCAGCCTCAACAGAGAAGCGATACAACTGATCCCTTGTAGCGGAAGCCAAAATACCAGACTGGTTGTTGAAATTAACCCTAATCTTATCAATAGCAAGAGCGAAATCACCATCACTAACAAGTTGGTTCTGTTTTGCCTTACGAACATAGATAATGAGTTTATCTGGGATCTGGTTCAACTGGATAGTAGTGGATTGGATAGTAGATGTTGCTGGTTGAAGTTTGCTATTCGCAGCACGAGTAGCGTAGTTGATTGAAGCAGTAGTAGTAGATAAGTAGCGAGGCATCTCCCAGTAAGGAACGACATTACGAGCGGACAACATATCACTTGGCTTGGGTGTGAGAAAGTTGAAGATGAGTTTGGAACTATCATAGGAAACAACGCTCATAGTAGTCTGGGGGGTTTGTGCTGCCCCAGTAAGAATAACATTATCCCAAGCAGCACCAGAACGCCACATACGAGAAACATTATCCGTAGCCAAGTTCATCACGACATTCAAGTTTTGGATGCCATAGAAACCTTGACCGCTGTAAGAAGACTTACACCACATAAAGGGTGAAGCAAGAAGAGGCTCACGAGAAGTGAAGCGGACATAGTAAGTAGAAGCAACGGCTGGGTTGGCGACAACTGGGACAGCAGTAGCAGAAGCACCCCAAGCGTTAGTTCCGCTGACTTGGACTTCGCTAAATGAACCACGAGGGTAGAGATCATTATCCAAAGATTGGTCGCCATAGTTTCCTAAAACATTATTGGCAGCACCAACACCATCAAGGTATTTGCCGTATGTATCAAACATATTGGGGGTCATACCATTATATCTCATCAATTCACGCTTGTCGTGGAAACGAAGAATGGCTGGAAGCACATCACTCATATTGACGGATACAGAGTTGTTGTTAATAGTGAATTGCTGGGTGAGACACGCTCCGTGAAGAGGAAAAGGGGCGAGGGCGGAAGAATAGCCAAGAGATGTGAGGGGTGTTCCAACAGCAACTCCTGCTTGGGCTGCGGCAGAGATATTAACTTGAAGGACGCAAGTGCTTTCCCAAATAACACGGCGATCAATTATAGTAGTTTCGCTGGGAACTTGAATGTTGTAGGTATGAGAAGAGTTAGTTTGAGAGATTGCGTTAAACTCGGCAATAGTGATGTTTTGACCGCTACGATTGACGGCATACTTGATGCTGTCCTTACAATTAAGGCGTTCATCACGGACAAGGACTTTCTGGAAATCAGCAGACGACATTTTATTTTATAATATAGAATAAGAAAATTATTTTAATATTATATTTGCGAATTAATATTAAAATATTATTAAATTGTTTATCTCAATACCTTCCGCCTTAATTTACAAAACTCCTTGAAAATCTTTGCGTCTAAACATAATCTTTAAAGAACCATTACATCCAGAAAACAATTTGAATGGATGAAGTCCTCCAAACTGATCTTTCCAAAAAACGCTAATTTCAATTGCGGATAGAGGTGCGTTTCCGTTGAGGTCAAAGAGCCTATATTCACTTTGAGGTGAGTAAAATATACTTGGTTTATTCTCCCAACCTTTATCTAACGGAACTTCTAAATCTGTGAGAATGTTTGATATGTTTGAATTATTTCCACTATTTGATAATTGACTTTCCTTCCCATACAAAATAGGAACTGATGTGAGACTTGGTGCGATAGGAAGAAGAGATGTGGTAAATACGATGGATTGAATAGGACACCATAGAGGGGCGGTAGGGTATTCTTGTGTAATGCGAAGAACATTCTTTCCGCCATATACTGGAAGGACGCTTAAAGCACCAGTTCCAGTATTCGCTAAAAATGGGTTGTTGCTTACAACATTAGGAAAAGACATTCTCCAATTCTTTCCTTCAATAATTCCATTCGTTGCTCCATAACCTTCTTGGAATGCTTGGAATGAACTAAATAGAGTGAATAAAGGGGCGTTGAAGTAAAGACTAATTGGAACTCCTCCTAAACCACCAAGTAAAGTTGGCGTGGGGTTATTAGGGCTTGGTGTTTCAAATAGATCTTGTGGAACTACCCAAGTAGCCTTACAAGCGTCGTTGTCCCAATACAGATAAGGATAGTTTGCGGCAGCATACCCAGCACCAGTAAGGACACCACCACTATTCGCAAGGGCAGTCGTCCAAGCGGCACGAAGAGCAGTATTCACCATATCAATAAAGGCTTGGAAGGCATAGACATAGTAGTAATCGCTTTCTATATCTTGGAACTCGGTAGGGGGTGCTGGTAATCCAGTATATCCAGTAGATGATTGTGGGACATAGGTGAGAAATTGCTGAATATTATTGTTTGCCGTAGTGAAAATTGGATGAGATAGAGTAATGCTATATATGAGATCATTAATACCAGCACTACCAACTTTTACTTGGGGGACAATCAAAGGAAGCGAAGGGGTTTCTAAACTAAACCTTACCACAGAACAGAAGTAGTCTGCTGGATTTGAAAGATATGGACTATTCCTTATCTCCGTAAATTGAAGATTAGGGGGTTTGCGAGTTCCAGAAGTGTCGTTGTTAATGATATTCAAATCGTAGTAGATATGGTAGGGTTCGTATGAGATACGAGAGTTAAAGTCAATTCCGCTCATAATTGTTTTTATAATATAAGTTGATAAAATAATTTTAAATGATTAAATATCTAATTAGATTTTCTTAATTTATGATATATATGCTATATCCCCCAGCGATCGCTGTAATAATCTTGTATAAATCCAATAAAACTTGTAAATAATCTAAACAGATTTATTACCACCATATAATATTGGAATAATCCAGTAATAATAATATTATTATTACAAGATTTTTACAGAGTATAATAGAAGTAATAATCTAAATGAGTTGAAATAGGTTATTACTTGATGGTATTAGATTATTATTGGATTATTACGGACGAAGGACACCATTAATGGTGGGGGGGTCTTCCATAAATGGCGAACCGAATGGTTTCGTGGGTAGTTTCTTGTATGCCTCTGCGAGTTCCTTCTCCAACTCGGCAATCCTCTTATCCTTTTCCGCCATATCTTCGGTCATCCTTTTTATTTGCTTCTCCTTTGCTTCGGCTATTAGATCAGCACTCGCTTTCAACTTCTCCCAGTCAGCAGTAGTGATGATAGATGTGGTGTCCTCAACAGCAGCAGTAGGTATTACTTCACCTACAACCTTCATTCTTAACTTTGTATTCTCCTCGCACAGACCAACAATCGTGTTAATCGCATACTCCATAGCAGTCGGCATTTTGATTTAGATTTATACAATATAGTAAGAAAATGTTTTTAAGTGTTTGTAGAAATACCTTAATTGTTTATTTCTACAATCGCTATTCACCAATTCACCGATTTTTAGGTCGGTTGAGATAGAGGTCAAGGGTCTTGGATTTATCTACCCATCTACCAAGCGAAAATATTATCTATAAAAAAGACAAAGTTAGAGAAGAGGGTTTTAGTGAATTAGTGATTAATCCTTCTTGATATAAGTCTGGTTCATCTCCCCTACACTATGTCCCATCTGCTCGGCAACCTTCTCTTGTTCTTCCAATTGCTTACCAAACTTGTTTGTAGTATAGATATGACGAAGCATAGATGATCCAATCCTCTTACCAAAGATGCGGTTAAGAATACGAGTGATGCTGTTGATTACAAAAGGCTTATCATTCCAGAAGGTAAGGAAGGGTTCAATAAAGACGGATGGCTGTATAGCCTTCTTACCCTTCTTTACTACTGGTGGTTGAAGATGACGAAGAATGCCTTTCTTATCAAAGTAGATGGTAAGGATATGCTGTAATTCTGGTGGGATTGGGATTATAGTTTCTCCATAGGTCTTTGCTGTTTTGTATCTCCTAAAAATAAATCTCTTACTATTCCAATCAAGGATGTTAGACCCAGACAAAGCATCGGCTACTTCTGGTGTATATTGTGATACTACTTTCATATTATTATAATCGCTATTTCTTCGTGGGGGATTAAGAACATATAACGACAATACTACTAAATCAAGTAAGCGATTATATTCACCCTCCGTAATTGGGGAAGAAATGTTCTCTAATGCTGACTTCTTTAATGCCTCATAAGTTTCCTTAACTTGCGACCAATCTTCCCAATTATCACTTTGCGTTTCTGTCTTCTCCCCATTATGTGCCGTAGAGTTAATATTCTTTGTAAGGGCGATCATAGTATCATAGTATCTCTTCAATAGTTTATCAACCCCTTTCTCCCCCTTAAAGCAAGTGAGGGAAGATACAATAGAAATGAGAAAGCCTCGTTGTGTATTTGGTTTATACACTTTTAACTTTTCTATGATGTCTGGATATTTTTTGAGGAAATTGAGATTATTTAAAGATTTATTACCATTCAATTTCTCCATATTGCGAACATAGAGGGCGACACTACTATCAGCAATACCACGACCCTTTAATTTAGAAATCAGTTCTTCTGTAAAATCCATTTTGTTATATATATAGTAAAGAAAAAATAGTTTTATATCTTTACTATATTATTTTAATTATTACTTAATTTCTGGTAGTTGGGTAGATGTTTTGGCGAGGCTGGACTGGATGTTGGAACAGCCCAAAAAAAGGTGAATTGGTGAATTGGGATTATTCCCTCCTCGTGATCGCCTCAATCACTTCCATAATCTGCTTGTGCTTGGTTGTGCGTAGATGCTTCGGCATATTCACCTTACTCACCTCGCATCCACATCCACATTTTACCTTCTCATTCAGTCTGCTTAAAATAGATTGCTTGTGTTCTTGATAGTAGGTGCTGTAATAGCCGTGCTGCCTCTCTATTTTATGAATGTCGCTCCAAATTGGGTTTGCTGTCGCCATATTACTTGTTGTTCTTTGATAGTTGTTATACGGATAGATGAATAAAATACAAATCAATTTTTTTTATATATTAGGCAATCATACTATGTTGTAATACAATTGGTGAAAACCTCGCAGAACCAATAGCAACACGAGGGGGTATATTATCAGCAGTATCCATTCCTTTTCCAAGAACCAACGACACTTTACCACCCAAGTCAGTAAGCCCTTTTGAAACTTTCTTCGCAAAACTTGGGATTTCTTGTGCTAATTTATCTACTGGTTGATACAAGAATGCCTTCTCCCTTTCACCATACAAGCCGATTGTTTGTAGAAGATCACGAATAAAGGACTGGCAATTTCTGTCGCCAAAGGCATCATAGAGGAAGAACTGGGCGTTGCCTACCCTCTGCCTTGTCTTATCCAATAGTTCATTCACATTTACTTTCACACCATTTAATGGAACTGGTAGGCGTTCCTCATTCGCAACCACACCCCAAGACAAGGATACATCTATGCGGTCATTCTTCTCAATCTTCACACGACCGCCACCTTCTAACTCACATTCAATCGCCAAATGAAAGAATTGCTCGTATCCGTATTTCTTTTTCAAGTCATCCCACTTACCAAGCGTGAGGATTTTGAATGCCTTATCCACGAAACCTTGAACTGGTTTGCGAACTATATCAATCTTGGTTATTACCTTATCACCTACCTTTTGTATTGCTGCTTTTGATGAGTTTGTATATTGTTCTAAATTGGGTTTGAAGATCGCTGTGGCTTTATCCTTTACCCAATCCAAGAAACCACCACCTTCCAAGTCATAAGGCAACCCACTCTTACCCCTTCTATCCATACCTCTTCCAGACATCTTGGGAAGAATGGTATTAATGCTGTGGCAAGTTCTCGCCCCTTTCGCACTATCAACTACACCAGCATCTTTTCCACTTGGATTTTCCATAGGCAACACTTCAATATTTCCATTCGTAATGAACTTACCCATTATATTATACAAAGGATCGCACGACATATAGATACGATGATTGTTATTCTGTCTTGCGAAGTCTTGCTTTTCAACGGCTGGGTTAAATGATACACCATTCTCAATCAATCCAGCATTTAGAAACTTATCTAAAATCGCACCAGAAAGAGAATGACCCACACCATAATACTTATATTGACTGGGTGGATATTGCTGTTGAAACTTCTGTAAGGTTGCGAGATCTTGTTTATATCTTGCCGAGTTTTGTAGCCCATTATTCACAATAGATACATCAGCAGATACATCCTTCAAATCGCTAAACTCTGTTCCACGAATAGCAACAATTATTAAATTAGTATTATCTTTCAAATAAAAAATCATATATGGATTTTCAAGAAGAATAGTGTATCCAGCAATTTCCTTGCTTCCACTATAACACGCCTTCGCCATTTGTGCGAGGGTATATAGAGGGGGCATATCGGCTGGTCTATTTACCCATCCTTGTTTAACTTGGCTTTCCTCAAACCCTTTCGGTTTCATAACAAAATCACTTATTCCTTGTGCTGCCCTCTTCGCAAGATCACCGAAAAAACCCTCACCTTCCATCATCGCTTCACCCATACCACTCATATCCCTCTCTTCTAAATTAGCACCAAAACTCTCATCAAGTGGCGTGTATTCTTGCCCCCCTCTTGCTCTTTGTCCTTCACTCGCATAAATGGCTCTTTGTTGGCGTTTAGCACGACGGAGAGGTAGTGGCTTATTTGAATAGCACTCACGAGGTTTCGCACCTTTCTTACATACCTTATATCCATCAGCAGATACTTTCACAATTTCATACGGCATTTTTTAATATAATATAATAGAAGAATATATTTATTAAAATTATATTCTTTATAATTAATATACAATAATTATGAGTTTTCAAACATTTTGTGGTAAAGATCCTAATGACCCAACAACATACCAGAAGGTATTAAAAGAGTTTTTAGATGATACAGCAACCGCTGTCCCAGCATTAAATGCGGTGCTTGGTGTAGGCAATAGTGCGAGTAATCAAAGTATGACGGATATTGATGATATTGGCTGTGTAAGTATTGAAACAAGCAAGGTCTATGCTGGTAATTTTGCCTTTGTTGAATTAGGTGAGGCTGGTGATGATATTAAATTACTCGGTGCTACTGCGAAAGGTAGTATCGTTGTGGGTGATGGTGTCCTAACTCAATCCCTTCCAGTTGGAGCAAATGGATTGGTGCTTACTGCTAATAGTGGTGCTGCTCTTGGTGTGGAATGGGCTGCTGGTGGTGGAGGCGGAGGCGTAGCAAGTGTATCTGCTGGAACAAATATCAGCGTATCTGGAACAGCAAGTAATCCAATTGTAAATATTCAATCACCTCTCACAAGCACATTAGATATTGGGGGACAAACCATATCTTCAACTCTAACTGCTGGAAATATTAATTTTGATAATGGTATAACGAAAACAAATATTAATTCTGGTATGACGAGATTACAAGACAGCACAAATGTCGCAATCAATACAACAATTACAAGAAGTTTAGTTGCTATTACAGACCCAGCTCTTGGTATGACGCAATTAACAGCAGACACCCTATCTCAACTTGGTTTAACATCTGCTTTGAATATAAATCCTTCTGCTGGTAATGATTTGAATATGAATGTGAGTGGTGCTGGACGAGTTCATATCATTCAAGGTGGAACTGGTGGCGACACTCAACCAGCAATCAGCGTGGAAAATAATAACGGCAACGCCAACGGAGTTCATCTTGATCTCTATAAAAACTCTTCCAGTCCAGCAGCAGCAGACGCACTCGGCGGTGTATCCTTTCACGGCAACTCTTCTACTGGTGTAAAGACCGAGTATGCGAGTATAGACGCAACAATTGCCGACCCTACCAACGCATCTCAAAATGGTTCTCTTGCTCTTTCTTGTTGCGTTAATTCAGCAACACCTACTACATTCCTCACTTGTAATGGGTTAGGGGGGACAATTGATTTAAGTCGGTCAGTAGAAACACAAGGCAACCAGATACGCAATACAACCGCAGGGCAGAGTTTAACCCTACTTCAAACCGCTACTGGTGGTGCGATTACCCTACAAAATAACGGAGCAAACGGAGCAGTCAATATTACTTCTGGGTCTGGTGGAAGTGTAAGCATTAATGGTCTTTTGAATACAAATATAGTCGCATCTGTGGGTGATATAGGACTAACTGCTGGAAATGGGTCAATCAAAGTCGCACAATCACAAGGGGCAAGGACGCAACTACGCACCACAATCACCCCCACAATCTCTACGCAACCAGTAGAGTTTTACCCAGAGGTGTCGGTAGATAATAACAACAGCAACTCATTAAATATTGAAGCACCCAAAGTATTCTATCAAAAATTAAATCTACTGAATACTGGTATTAATCCACTCTCAACTTGGGTAGATGTTGGAAACGCAAACGGCAACTGCGATAGTATGTTCCTCGCTTCTGGTGGATATGTGTGGTTGGGTATTGGTTCTCAAATTATTATTACTGAAACAACTTTTTCAACTATATTCCAGACAATCAATTTAGGGGGTGGAACGACAATTAGGGCAAACTGCTTCTGGGAAGATAGTGGGTATGTATTTGTAGGTGGTTGCTTTGATAGTGTAAATGGGAATGCGACACAGCAATACGGACTAACGAGGATATATCTTGGTGGTGGTGCTGGACTTTATGTGGAAGACCCTATGTATGATACTACGAATAACATTTATGGTTGCGGAAGCGGTCAAGAGGTTTATGCTCTAACTGCTACTGCTGGTATTCTGTATGTAGGTGGTAATTTTACTACTTTCAGTAATGGAACTGGTATTGGATACGGATTTCAAGTATTAAGTTATACTGGTAGTGGTGGATCGCAAACCTACGATACTGGAACAAGTGCTTTTGTTTTTAATGGAGAGGTGAAGGCACTAACAACAAACGGAACTTATGTGTTCTGGGGTGGTAATTTCACAACTGCGAATGCTGGGGGTCAATCTGTAAATTATATGGGTGCTTGGAACGGAGGTTGGACGCAAGTAGCGAGTAATAGTTTAAGTGGTAGTGTGTTTTCTCTCGCAGTATCACAATCGGTTAGTGGATACATACTCGTAGGTGGGACATTTTCAACTGGGTCAAGCACAAACCTAACTTATATAGATGGTTCTAATCCAAACAGCGAGTTATACCCTAATATAGCACCTTCTTCAATTGATAGGAATTGTATTTATGCGAGTGGGGGTCAAGATTATTTCTCTACGAATAGTGGAGATAATTATAAGACAACTGGTTCTCTAACTTGGGAACATTTGGGTCAATCCAACGCTGGTGTCGCACCCTCGTCAATATTTTTTTACAGCGGTAGTGTTTATAATTCCTACTATTCTTATGGGTATGTTAGAAGAGATACGATACAGGCACAAAATATTACTTATGTTGGTTTTACACCAAATACATTCTTATATAATGGGGCGAACTACACCAACTTCCATTTGGCGACACGCTACTCCGCTCAATCCTTTATCGCAGACAGAACTGGAAATTACTGGTTGCCGTTGGGGCAGATATGTTTGGGTGGATCATTCAGTTAAAAATAAAATATTTATCTATTGTATAAAATGAAGGTTCATTATTTACTATTGCTTGGTTTGCTTGGTTTGGCGGTTTCAATACCAGTTGAAGAGTTAGAAGGTGGCGAGGATACGGCTCTTGCCCCATTAGATTTTAGTAGTGAGGAGTATGGTTTAGACGATTTGGGTGATGATGAAACAAATGATGACGAGGAATTGCGAGGGGGTAGGCGGTTTCGTGGGGCAGTTCATAAAATAACAAAAATATTCCGTAAGCCAGATAAGAAAGTCGTCAAGGTAGTCAAGATCTTCCATTCACCAATTCACCAAAAAAGCGGTCGTTCCAACATCCAGCCCAGCCTCGCCAAAACATCTACCCAACTACCAAAGAATACAACGACGGATGATTATGTTCGTAGATTGAAGGATGAGATTAATATAAATCATATTACCTTTATGCGAATGTATAATGTTGAAATGGATAAGTGGCGTAATCTTACACGCAAATCCCATTTAACAGAAGAGGAATACAAGAAAGCACAGAAACACCTTGCGAATAAGTATGCTGAATGGCGGCGTTCGTTAGATGATTTGAAGGCACAGAATAGCACCATCGCCAATTTAAAGTATAAGGATGCTGATTATCAAAATGAGATGGGTCTCTTGTCTTACCTATACGAGTATATCAAGGTATTTAGGTCGTTGAAACAGAAGGACGCTTACTTGAAACATTCTTGTATCTGTAATACAACGAAATTGTAATTAATTTACATATAATATTTAATAAATATAATATTGGTTATTATATATATTAAAAATGTCTTTTCAAACTTTTTGCGGTAAAGACCCAGATGACGCTGTATCTTACCAGAAGATATTGCCCCAATTTTTACCTACAAACTCACCATCGGCATCCACAATACGAATTACTACTACTGGATCTGCTGTTATTCCAGCACCCACGATACAGAATGAAAGCCTATATGTGATTGATACTGCTGGTATTAATTCTACTTTTACTTACAATCAAATTGGTATTCCAGCAGGATATAAAAATCAAGGAAGCCCAGTCCCTTATGTAAATCCAAATGATAATACAAAGATTGGATATATGATGTATGCTTGGAAGTTTGATGGGGATAGTCCCCCTACATACCGATATGCCGTATTATCGTGGTTAAATCCCCAAGCTGGATGGACTGAATTATTTACAACAGACCAAAATAGAGTTATTAATATTATTTCTAATGTAAATCCCCATTATACGGATGGTGGAAAACCAGAATTAGCAGATACATTTTTAATTGCTGGTAATTTCACACAATTAGGAGCGGTGGCGTGTGCCTCTGGGTATGCGACTTATAACCCACAAAATGGAACAATTACACCTTATGCTATTGGGACACCCCTACCAGACGCAACAGAATTACCATACATACTTACACCTCTTCCAGCCCCTTTTGGTGGTGGGTTTATAGGTGCTTTTCGTAATCCAGCAAATTATAATAGAATAGCAAGGCTTCAAGGTGGAGCGTGGTCGGCAATCGCACCAAATACTGGTATGGCAGCAACTGATAAGTTTGGTATTGAAGTAATCACTTTTGATGAACCTAATGGTGTTTTATTTGTAGGTGGTAGTTTTTCATCATTCAATATAAATGGTGTTGCCGCCCCAGATAGTGCTGGTATAGTTTGTATTGCTTGGGATAATGGGACGAATGATTGGAGAACGAATGTTCCACTACCAACTATTCAACCTCTATATCCATATAATTCTTCTATTTCCGTTCAAGATATTCGTCTTGCTTATGATCCAACACAAGGTTTTTTTGTTATTGGTGCTTTCCAACAAGCCACAGCGACAAATGGTTTCTTTTGTAAAACGATAGGTAGTCCAGTTCTTCCTATATCCGTTCCAGCAACATTAGTTAATTTATCTGGTATGGCTATTATAGGCATAGACCAAAATAACTGGGTAGGAACTGATTATCAACGCTGTTTTGGTATTGATGCTGGTGGAGCGGTTATAGAGTTCGGTCAAGGTGCTAATTGTGGTTGGAATTGGTATTGGAATGCCCCTATTGCTACATTACCTTTATCATATTGGGGTGATATTTGTTGGGGTTCATTCCAAGCAGGAGTGGAAACTACACTTGATTTTACTGCTGCTAATCTTCGCTATTGTAAATCAAATGGGGTAAGTGGTCTTGCTACATCTGTGGTATTAACATCCAGCTATGCCTCTATTTTCTTGATTGGAGACGCAGAAGCACAACCGCCAGTTTGGGATATGGTGTCCTATACTGGATTATTAACATACAATCCATAGTTTGGTAGATGGGTAGATGTTTTGGAGCGGCTGGACTGGATGTTGAATGGACGCAAAAAAAGGTGAATTGGTGAATTGCCCCTAATATACCTCACTCAAACTAATCAAACACTTACTCGGTTTCTTCGCACGAGGTATGCTGTATGTGTGTAGCAGTTTCGTTTTTGAAATAGGGACTTTATATACCTTCGCAACAATTTTACTGCCTTTTGGTTCATCTTTGCGTATCTTATTTGTATGAATATCCAATCGCCCAGCACCGCCTAAAATATCCTCGCTTTCAAGATAAACGATTTTATCCAGCAAGTTCCAAATGATTATATCATTCGTCATCGTCTTACCCACATCTATTAACAATCCATCTTCCGCAAATGACGAGGTTGAAAGCAGATCTCGGCTCTTCATCTCATACTTCTTCTCGCCCACAAAATCGCTTCTATCCATTTGTTCCAAAGTGTTCCTAATGGTCTCGTCAGCAAAAAAAGTTTTCAAAATTGGAAGAACATCGGTTTCATTTTTTTTACCTACCTTATAATCCTCTTGAAATGTATTTGGCATTTAATATATAATATAAAATAGATTTTTTTTAAATTGTAATAAACGAAATAATCTAAATTGATTTATTACAATTCCTTAATATTCTTCATCAACGGCAAAGTTTTCTGGGTCGTTTGGAATATCGTGAATATCATCCAAAGTTGTATTATACTCACGCTCGGTGCTTACACTATCGCCGTCCCTATAATAATCCGTTGTGATCTCAACAACACGCCCAATATATTTGCGAGTTTTAGGGCAATACTCGTAGTAGTGAGATACATACGCATCTCTGCCTTCGCACCTCTTCATACAAATAGGGCAAAAAAATACTTCATCCATTTCTGGTAGTGTTTCCATTTTATATATGATAATATTATTTTTTTATTAAATATAATATAATAATATAATAATATAAATATGCCGAAAAAGATTAAAGTTGATGTTAATATTGCGAAAATCTCTCCACAAGCAACGGAAGCACTCGTTGAAGACCCATTAGACGACTTGGAAATACGCAAAGCACTTGGAAACGACGCTAAAATCGTTCCATATCAAGATCTTAAAAACTTCCGCACCATAGATGACCTACTACCCCTAAAAAAAGATGCGGTTATGCTTTTATACGAAAATCGCCCTATGGACGGACACTGGTGTTGCTTAACAAAAAACAAAGGCGAAATCAGTTTCTTTGACCCTTATGGTGAGATTGTAGATAAGCAACTAAAATATTCCCAATTCAGTAAGGATAGGGTAGAAGGTGGGGCAGACCAATCACTTCACCAACTTCTTTCTACAAGCAAACTTCCAGTCTTTTACAACGATTTTAAGTATCAAAGGGACGGAAATGGTGTAAATACTTGTGGAAGACACGCCATTAATTTCATACGATATAACCAGCGACACGGATTAGACTTGGAAGATTATAATGAGATGATGGAAAAGGCACAGAAACAGAGTGGATTGCCGTATGATGAACTTATTGCGAAACTTGTCCCAGTTCATTTACCAAAGGAAGGTGAAGCCCCTATTGTCGGTTCAGCAAAACCAAACGATCCAGAGTTATATGAGAAAGCAAAAGCCGTAGTATATCCTCGTTATAAGAAGCCGTCTGCTTACAGAAGTGGGGCATTAGTCAAAGAATATAAGAAAATGGGTGGGACATTTAGTGATGAACCAAATGATAAAAAACCGCTGAAACGCTGGTTCAAAGAGGAATGGGCGGATGTAGGTGGTTTGGATTATCCTACCTATCGTCCTACCAAACGCATTACAAAAGATACACCACTTACCGCAAGTGAAATCTCACCAGAAGAACTTGCGAAACAAGCCATATTGAAGCAAAAAATCAAAGGCGAGAAGAACCTTCCAGCATTCAAGGGGAAGGGGCGACCTTTAAACGCACCCAATAAAACTTGTGCCGAAAAGTTCTTGGAATGTGTTGCGAAGAAAGAGAACCGAAAGGTAAGGGGAAAAGAGGGGACTTATGATCCATCCAAACTAATCTCTACGAAATATGGTGAAGAGCCGAATACACACTTACAAAAACTGGCTTCACTCGCCATTTTGGGTAAGGATGATTATAGTAAGGTTAAAGAGATAGTTAATGCTGTTAAAGACAACGCTAAATATCCAAAAGAATTAAAGAAAATAACACCAGAAGAGGTTGAAAGAGCCTTGAAAGTAAAGCCCAATTTTTTTAAAAATAAGTCGTTGAGTAAGTATGATATAGCAAGGCAAATGACCGAAATTGAAGGTAATGATATATTGAATGCTGTTGCCAAAGGCGTTCAAACAGAGGAATTGTATAGAAGGGGGTATGATATGGCTACTCCTAAAAAGTTGAAAACTGGCGTGAGAGTTGGTGTGCGTTTGTATGATGATGAAGGTGGAAGTAAGGTCGTATATCTACCCTCAAAACTTCTGGTAAGTAGGTCGTATGAAGAGGATAATAGAAGGCATTATGGGAACAAGTTTGTTGGCTATGTCTTTGACCCAACAAGTGGCGAATATGTGGGTAAGATGAAGTTTGGATATAAGAAAAACCCAGAACGCTATTATGACTATATTATGAACCCAGAGGATAATGCCTTGATCTTGGATAAGGATTATCTGGAAACTTTATAAAAAAAAATATTGTGTGGTTTTAATGCTACAACACCACAAAACATTTTTTGGGGGGGGATGGTTATTCGTCAAGTTCGTCAAGCATACTGGTTTGTTGTCCTAATGTTTCATCTTCTTTGAACTTCCACCAAAGTAGGACTGCTGACTTTACCTTCTTCTCTTCATACTTGCTGTCTGCTGTGTTCCACTTCTTTTCAAGCATATACCATTCAGTAATGAAGTCCTCTTTGTAGTTGAACTTGTCTTGAAGGAACGCCTTGATGTTCTTTGGCTTGTAGCAATCGTCCGCTTGTGCTTTCTTGGATAATTTTTGATAAAGCGGACACGCCATAAACTTCTCTATGAGTTGATTGAGGGTGATACAAGGTGTCTTCATCTTGCTCTTGGGGTTCTCCTTTTCCCATTCACCTCTTTCCTTACCAGTCATTCTTTCGCAATATTCTTCCAAGAATGGGACAATCTTGAAGGATTGCTGGATATAGTCATCAGTTCTTACTTTGACGCATTCTGGAACGAAGGTGTTGATATTCATATCGGCGGCAATCAATTCGCCAAGTCGCTCCAACGCAAGGAACATCATAACCAGTTTGTAATCCATAATCTTCGTTTTTAGTGTTGGATCTTGCTTGAATGTATCCATATCATTAACCTCTTCTTCCTTGTCGGTGAAGCGGCGTGGAAAGAGAATATCCATAATGCGTTCTCTGTCCGCATCTTGGGGTTCTTCCTTGAATGGTGGTCGCCGATTACACTCTTGGATAAAGGTTGCGTGATTGATGGTGTTGATGTCGTTGGAATAGTTCATACGAGCGGAAATACCCTTACCACCAGTAAGCAGTTTGACCGCTGCGTTGTCGTATTTAACACCGCTGGGTGGTTCTTTGCTAATCACAAGGCGTTTCTTGCTGATTTTAGCAACAGCCACATTTGAACCTTGAATATTCTCAATCTGCTTGGTGAAGAGTTGATGTGGGGCATTCCCATAGGCATACCCAGCATCTCCACCGAGACAAGCATCCCAGAACTCGTTCAACAAGCCTTTCCCATTTCGTCCCCCTCCATTTGCTATGATAAACTTCTCCAAGCACATACCAACGCAAGAACGAGCAAAGACCATTTGGTAAAGTTTGCGAACATCTGGATCTGGAAAGAT
>JACCDQ011044840.1_pt1 | contig 29195 bp, 30 predicted proteins | sample 7446031 | NCBI WGS metagenome assembly JACCDQ01 (sample SAMN15323442, study PRJNA562643) | freshwater metagenome | isolation source: river surface water | place: USA:Blue River Watershed | collected 2017-08-17 | reverse complement strand
AGAAAAGCATTAAAGTTTCTGTTTGTGATATGTGAAGTAAAAATGCACCTAAATGATTGCTTTCATCGTATTTAGATAAATCCAATTTTTTAAGAAAATTTTGAGAATTGGTTTGTAAGACTTTAAATAAGTCAGGTTGAGGTAGTTGCATAAGCGGAAGCGAATCAAGCTTTTTCATTTGAAATGAGTAGGCAAACATTTGTGTGACATGAAATTTACCTGAGTAGGATTTTTCAAAAAGAAATCCCATTTCAAAAAATGAAGATAGTTGTGAGAACAGCAAGGGAACATCTTTTTTTTTTACAGGATTAAAAAAGACATAACTTAAGTTTTCAATTTGTTTATTGTCTTCGGACGGAATAAAAGCTTTTTTAATTTCTTCTAAAGCCGTTGCGTGCTGTTTGTGGCCTTGGGGATCTTCAAATAATTGTTCGAATTTTTTCGTCAGATTTTTCAACATACTGACGTCATAATACTTTTTAAGTATTTTCTATAAAAGTAATGTCGTCTAAACTAGACTTAGATCGTGCCTTAATTTTCTTAACCAGAGACTCTGAATCTGAGAAAAGGCGAATATTTTTGAATTTCAAACTTTGGGCAATTTCATGAATAGTAATTTCAGTTTCGCCAACGTCATCTTGCCATAGCAATATCCATTTATTAGCGAAGTGATCCGAAGTGCCGATCAATAATTGGCTGCTATTATTAAGAAATTGTGATTTTGGAAATTCTGTAATTTCTAAAAGTTCGTTTACTTTAGTTGATAATGGTTTGCGGTGATGTGAAAGACATTTACTAAGAAGAAATCCTGATCTGAAATCGAGTTCTTGCCACCATTTGCTTTGAGAATCGTTTTTAAGAACCCACAAATCTGCTCCAGGTTTCAAGGCTTCAGTTGAATTCAGCTCAGCGACGTTCATTTCTTACCACTTGATCTAAAATACCGTTTACGAAGGCGCCAGATTCTTGAGATCCAAAAAGTTTTGCGACTTCGATGGCTTCATTAATGGCAACTTTTGGTTCGATCATTTCGCTTGCGAACATCATTTCAAAAACTGAAATGCGTAAAATATTGCGATCGACTCCGCCCATGCGATCGATTTTCCAGTGGCGACTGGCTTCTTGAATTTTCTCATCGACTTTTACTTTGTGGGTTTGAACTCCACGAACAAGATCATCAGCGTATTTAATAATACCGCGGTCTTTTTGTTCTTCATAAATTGAAAATAAATCTTCAAATGAAATTTGAGGCGCGTACTCAGTTTGAAATAAGATCTGGAGGGCGATTTCCCGGGACTGTCTTCTCATCTTCTAAATTCCTTAATGGTGCACTAGCTGGAATCGCCGCTAAGGGCGTTACTGCTGTCAGGCTTAATTGTGGACCAGACGAGTCGATCATATCAATTAGCTCGTCACCTTCAAGTTTTTCTACAAATTCTTGGACGTCTTTGAAAGTTCTATAGACACTTGCGAACCGAACGTAGGCAACATCATCGAGGTATTTTAATTCGGCCATCACCCGTCGGCCGATCAATTTCGAAGATACTTCGCTGTCTCCACGAGTCATTAGCCAAGCCGATATTCTTTCCACAACAGATTCTAGTTGAGCCAAGCTAACTGGACGCTTTTGACAAGAGGCTTGCATACCGCGAAGAAGTTTTTCTTTGTTATAGGGCTCGCGTCGACCATCTTTTTTAATGATATATGGATAGCTCAACATCACGGTTTCAATTGTTGAATACCTAGATTTACAAGAAAGACATTCGCGACGCCGGCGTATGCCCCCATCTTTTTGAACTCGTGTGTCGAGTACTTTGTCTTCTGAATGTCCGCAAAATGGGCATTTCATGGTTTGTTTTCCAATCGGTTTTAGCTGTCCCTTAGTCTTAAGTTAGGTGAGGCCTTAGTCAGGGTCAATCCTGGCGGCGTGGACAAGCTAGAAACTTGTGCGTAGCATAATACTTTGAGTGGAGGCCCCCATGACTCTGATAAAACAACTCGGGCTATTTTTAGCTCTATCTTTACTTATTCATGTTCAGTCCCATGCGACTGCGCCGAAAGTGGGCAGAAACGCGGCTGCCAAGTACTTTCAGACTGGTAATAAGGTCGGTGACAGTCGGTTTTCTCAGGCTATAGATCAAGAGGAAGAAACTTCAGATCCACGACGTTACCCTTCGAATATTGATTCATTATCTACAGAACAAAGATATTTGGCCTTTGGGTTAAGCAACTACATGAGTTCGGATGCTTACAACTGGGGTATGAGTGGAAAAGAAGAAAGCGTTGGTAAGTGGGGTCTTGATATGACCTATAGAGTAAGCGAATACAACAATTTGATGGATCAAGCTGTTCGAGTTTCTTACACCGAGTTTAAACCAGCGGGAAAGCGCGCTAGCAAAATGAGTTTCATGTACGCTTTGACATTGCCTGATGCGGGCTCGAAATTTCCGTTGTATTTTGGGTTTGCAGCGGGGCCTGGAATTTTTTTCAAACAACTTGAAGACGAGTCTTCACTTTCATTAGACTACCAGCTGTTTTTGGGTTTACGACTTTTCAATCTGTTTGAAAGCACTGGTTTTTACATTGAAGCTGGGTTAAAAAATCACCTTCAATTAACGTCTGACGGGCAAGTGAACGGAAACTATATCTCGACTGGAGCTATATTTACCTTCTGAAATTTGTGGTCTTCGGTCGTTAGAAACCGGAGAATCTTTTGAGTAAGGCCTTACACTTTCATCTCGTTAACACATTGTCGCAAGCGCTTGGTGAAATATTCTACAGCGGTAAACATGCGGATCGCGTGATCAGCAAATATTTAGGAGCGAATCGCAAATGGGGTTCGCGTGATCGAAAATTTTTTGCCGAAGGTGTTTATGAAATTGTTCGTCACAAACGCAAATTAGAATTTATTGCTGAATCTGATGATGAGTGGGACTTAATTGGGGCTCACTTAGTTTTAAAGGGTTTCGAGCTTCCAAATCGTATGGAGTTCGATAATGTTGACGTCGAACGTATAAGAAGTCGAGTCGGATATAAAAAAGATCCCGAGGTTGAATATTCGTTTCCGGATTGGCTGAGTCAGCTCGGCAAAGAAGAATTTGGTGAAGCTGAGTGGCTTAAGTTGATGGAAAACTTAAATAAACCGGCAGAAGTTTTTTTGCGCGCAAATGCAATCAAGACGACACCGGAAGAGCTGATCAAAGCTTTAAAGTCTGAAGAAATTGATGCGGAAAAAGTAATTTCTAAAGATTTTGAATTGCCATTCTGCCTGAAATTAAAAGAACGAAAAAATGTCTTCATTACAGAGACTTTCAAAAAAGGATCTTTCGAGATGCAAGATGCGGCTTCACAGTTGGTAGCCCCTCTGCTGCAAGTTGAGCCAGGTCATCGCGTAGTAGATGCCTGCGCGGGTGCTGGTGGGAAGTCTTTGCACATCGCTTCAATGATGAAGAACAAAGGTAAAATCATCGCCATGGATATTCATGACTGGAAGTTAAAAGAACTTCGAGATCGGTGTTCGCGTGCGGGTGTTGATATACTTGAAACAAAATTAATTGATTCAAATAAAACAGTAAAGCGTCTTGAGAATTCTTTTGATCGAGTTCTTCTTGATGTTCCATGTTCTGGTTTGGGTGTAATACGCCGCAATCCAGATACAAAATGGAAATTGACGATGGAAGAAATCGACCGATTACAAGCCCTTCAAAAAGAAATTATTTCGAAATATTCTGAAATGGCTAAAGTTGGTGGAGTCATGGTTTACGCGACTTGTAGTATTTTAAACCGTGAAAATGAACAGCAGGTTCAATGGTTCTTGAAAACTGAGCAGGGGCAAAAATGGAGCCTTTTAAAAGAACTTCGTGTTTGGCCCCATAAGCATGGCTTCGATGGCTTTTATGCGGCTGTTTTAAAAAAGAATTCTTAGTTGCAATTAGGTTAGGGTTGTATTTTTTAAAAAATACTTCATCATAAAATCGTGCTTAAGAAATTATTTAAGTTTATTACTGTTGTTTTGATTCTGATGATACCAGCTGGATTCTATCTTTTGACGATTCCTGAATATCGAATGCAGGTTAAAAAATTTCAAAAATCGATTAAAATTCAAGCTGCAACCGCGAAGCTAATTGCCGATCATGCATGCTCTGATGAATTGAAAAAGACCGAATGCTTCGACAATTTTGTTAGGGTGACGGGTGGTATTGAGTTTTCGACCGATATAGCTTTGTTTAGCCTAGGTTCTGATAAGATCTGCTATAAAAATCCTTATTGTGAAATGGCAATGTCCGATAAAGTAATCGCTCAGATTGATCCTAAAAGTCTTTGGGTGGTTACTGAAAAAGAATGGGATCCTGTTTTTTTTGCTGAAGCGATTAAGCTTGAAAAAGGATTAGTCAATCGTTACTTGCGAACTATTCGTAAATCAGCCACTGACAAATTCGCGGAAGAAGCCGACTTACAGAAAAAATCTGAAATTTTGAATTATATAAAAACTATAGATTCAAAAATTATCGAACTTTCTAAGTTTGAATAACTTTGTGAATCAATCAAAATAAAACTTTATACCGATTTTGGTTCCCGTTCGGTCGAAATTAGATTCAAGATTATTTAATTTTGATTTTTGTATTTCTTGAAACCAGTCGCCAAATAGCCTTAAGGCGCCAAATTCGATAAATGCGCCGGCATTGATTTCGTTGCTTTCTGTTTCACCAAAATGTTCTTCTGAGTAAGGTTGATACTTTCGATAATTTCCTTGGAAGCCAAAATATTTCATCACGTAAAGTTGTACCGTAGCTGCGGCAAATTGATGGTTCAAGCGATAGCTGTTGTCGGAGGCTGTGCGTGTACGAAGTCCATAGTGCAATGTAATATGTGAGCCTTGGATAGTGTTTCCGAATAACCGCAAATTAAAAATGCCAGTTATATCGTTGAATCCTTCTTCTTTGTTGTTATTGTATTCACCGGTAACACCAACGAAACGAGCATAGGCTGAAAATTCGCCACTGAAGCCATCGATGGTTTTAGAAAAAGTACTTGCCGTTGATTTTGTTTCAGAGTTGTAGTGAAGCTGAGTTCCGCCTAGTACAAACTCAAAGGGTGATGGGGTATTGATTGTCAACCACATGTCCATTAAGGCGCGTCGATCTTTGTTTTCAAGCCACTCTTGTAAAGTAAATCGTTTAGCTTCTCGGGCCGCTGCGCCAGTAGATAAAAGCCAAGGGCGTGAGCCTGCTGCGGTCTGGGCCCAAGAAGGGGTGAAACTGAGTCCTAAAAGAAATAATAGAATGATTTGTTTCATTTTATTATTTTATCACTTAATTCTTCGCCTTAGCGATCTGTCAAAGCACTATCTTAAAATGAGAAAACTGGTGTGGTTTTTTAATATTGCCAAGGAAATTTTTTAAAATTTTTAGGTCGTTTTTCGACGAAAGAATTTCGGCCCTCTGTGGCTTCTTCAGTACCGTAAGCCAAACGAGTGGCTTCTCCGGCGAAAAGCTGTTGGCCGACTAATCCATCATCAATCAAATTGAACCCATACTTTAACATGCGCATAGCGGTCGGTGATTTTTCGTTCATTTCAGCGGCCCACTGTAGGGCTACTTTCTCAAGATCCTTGTGGTCGACAACTTCATTGACCATTCCCATTTCATAGGCTGTTTGCGCGTCATAATTGCGGCCTAAAAAGAAAATTTCACGAGCTTTTTTTTGCCCAACTTGTCGAGCTAAATAGGCTGAGCCGTATCCTGAATCGAAGCTTGCTACATCGGGATCGGTTTGTTTGAAAACAGCGTGCTGACGTGAAGCTAATGTCATATCGCAGACTACATGTAATGAGTGCCCACCGCCAACAGCCCAACCCGGTACAACGGCTACAACGACCTTCGGCATGAAGCGAATTTGTCTTTGCACTTCAAGAATATGTAAGCGTCCCATGCGAGCTAAGTCGACCTTATTTAAAGGCTTGTCGCCCGTTCCGTTGCTGTCTTCGCCTTCATACTTATAGCCGTCTTTTCCACGGATGCGCTGATCACCACCTGAACAAAATGCCCAGCCGCCATCTTTAGGTGAAGGGCCATTTCCCGTTAATAAAACGACTCCGACATCGGCAGAAATTCGCGCATGCTCTAAAGCGATAGAAAGTTCATCAACGGTGTGAGGTCGAAAGGCATTTCGAACTTCAGGGCGATTCAAGGCGATTCGAACTGTGCCTTGGTGCTTTGCGCGATGGTAAGTGATATCAGTAAAATCAAATCCTTCAATTTCAGTCCACATTTCTGGGTCGAAGATTTCTGAAACTTTTTTGCTGGGCCTATTTGTGTTCATAGGCGAAAATGTAACATTGACCAAGGCCTCGAGCAAAGCCAATATAACTTACATAAGAACTAAAAGTTTCTAAATTGAGGTCGCAATATGGTTCATGATTTAAGTCCTTTTATCTTTAAATTTCCTGAAACTTCTTTGTGGGGAGATCAATTCGGTTTTCGATGGTACGGCTTTTCTTACATGCTGGGTTTTATTTGTGCCTACTATGTGATCGGATGGCTTGCAGAGCGTCAGCGTGCGGGAATGACTAAAGAGATGGTCGGAGACTTCGTAACCTATGCAGCAATCGGAACGTTAGTTGGCGGACGTTTGGGTTACTGTTTGTTTTATGATCAAAGTTTGTTTTTTAGTTTTCGTTCTGGTGTTCCGTTTTGGGGTGTGTTGGCTGTTAATGAAGGTGGTATGGCTAGTCACGGTGGAATTATCGGAATTGTTATCGGGTGTATGCTTTATGCCCGAAAAGCAGGTCTTAATTATGTCTACTTGCTAGATGTGGCTTCGATCGTGGGTCCTATAGGAGTTTTCTTTGGACGTATCGCGAATTTCATCAACGGAGAATTGGTGGGACGTGTGGCTCCGGCAGACTTTCCATTTTCTGTTAAATTTCCATCTGACATTTTAAACTGGCCGCAATATGATTTTCAAAGGTTGGCGACATTATCTCCGGTGGTTGATAAATTAGGAATTAATTCGGGGCAATGGACCGATTTGTTAGCGAAATACCGTGTTGATCAAGTGACGCGTGACCAAGTTTTTTCAACTCTTTACAAAGTTATTCATGAAATTCAAAATGGAAATTCGGCTTTAAAAGAAGCGATCGGGCCCATCTTGGATCCGAAATATCCTTCTCAAATTTTTGCAGCCCTCAGTGAAGGCGTGTTCACATTTTTAGTTTTATTTTTCTTAGCTCGTAAATCAAGAAGACCTGGGTTTATTGCTGGATCTTTCATTATTACTTACGCGATTGTTAGAACGTTGAATGAATTTTTCCGTGCTCCAGATATTCAAATTGGAATGCAGTTCGATAATTTGCTAACACGTGGCCAAGTCTTAAGTATCGTGATGTTTTTGGTGGGTGTAGGGCTTTTGTTCTTTTGGACACGCACTCAATCGCAAACGGTGTTTGGTTGGATGCGCGGCCAAGATGTGAAAGTAAATCGTCGTTAAATATTAAAAACTTCTTCGCGGGTGGCAAGCTTTTCGTCGCCTGTTTTGAAGTTTTTAATTTTGTATTCCATCGAGCCATTTTCTTGTTCGAAAATCAAAATGGCTTTTTCTGTTCCGAACTTGTTGGCTTTTTCCAATTTCTTTTTGAAGTTTCCTGTTAAGAAGATTTCGCAGTATTTATTTTTATTTCTTAAAGCGCTAGCAATCGTCATTCCTTCTTGCAAAGCCTTATCTCCATTGGCTACGACCGAAATTGGTGACATTTTTTCAATTTCAAGATTGGCGCTGCATAGATCGGCCAATCGATCGACGCCAGCAGCCCAGCCAACCCCAGAGGTTTTTGGCCCTCCGAGCATTTCGACTAAGCCATCATAGCGACCACCCGAAAGAATCGCGCTTTGCGCGCCCAATTCAGTCGTAGTGAATTCAAAAACGGTGTGGCAATAGTAATCAAGGCCTCGTACTAATTGAGAATCAACTTTGTAAGGTATATTTAAACGTTCAAGCCCAGCTAAAACATCTTGAAAGAATTTTTTTGAAGGATCATTTAAATAATTTTGCATAAGTGGGGCGTTTGCAACTATCTTTTTATCGCCTTCGTCTTTTGAATCTAAAATTCTCATTGGGTTCTTTTCAAGGCGCACTTGAGAGTCAACCGAAAGTTGAGCTTTAAAAGGAGTCAAGTATTCTACCAATGCTTTGCGATAATTGTCGCGAGACTCTTGGTCGCCGAGTGTATTGATTTCAAGAACGCATCTTTGATCGAGTTTTAATTTTTTCAGAATAGTCCAGGCTAAGTCGATGCATTCGACATCCGCCAAAGCACTTTCAAGACCTAAAACTTCGACACCGAATTGGTAAAATTGACGGTAGCGACCTTTTTGTGGGCGCTCGTAGCGAAACATTGGTCCGTAGTAATAAAGCTTTAAGGGTAACAACTGGGCTAAGCCTTCGCTAATAAAAGAGCGAACAACCCCGGCTGTTCCTTCGGGTCTTAAAGTGATTGAGTCGCCGCCGCGGTCCGCAAATGTGTAGGTTTCTTTGCTAACCGCATCTGAAGTTTCACCCAAAGATCTGTGAAAAACGTCAGAAAACTCGAAAATCGGAGTTTCTATTTCGCCAAAGCCGTAATGCTGGGCGCTTTCGTGGGCCGTTTTGTCGATCTGTCGAAAAACTCGTTTAAGTTGAGGTAATAAATCTCTTGTGCCGCGGACGCTTTGATATTTACTCATACAGGCGTTGAGCATATCCTAATTCTCATTATGATGAAATGGATTTTGCTGGCTTTATTAGTTTTTTCTGCAGCCGTTGGTGCTGGTGTCTACTTTATTTCTGGTTCTGGACAAGGTGCGGGTATCGAGCTCGATTGGCGTTTGTTAGCTCAATATGATTACATGACACACAATGCGACTTCAGAATTGAAAGCGCTTGAGGGCAAAAACGTTAAAATACCAGGTTTTATGGTTCCTCTCGAAGATGAGCAAAGAAAAGTGACCGAATTTTTGTTGGTGCCAACTCCGCAAGCTTGTATTCATGTGCCGCCTCCGCCTCCGAATCAAATGGTCTATGTCAAAATGAAAAAAGGCGTTGACGCTAAAGTCGGTGCGCCAATTTGGGTCTATGGCGAATTTAAAATAGCAGTCAAGCATTCTCAGTACGGTGAAGTTTCATACGAGATTTCTGGCGACAGTGTTGAAGATTATAAATAATGGAATCGGTAGCATTGCAAATATCTCAATTGGAATTTTTTTATGGCAAAAATAAAATTTTGCAGATTCCGCGTTTTGAAATTCAAAAAGGAGAGAAAGTCTTTTTGCTAGGGCCAAGCGGTTCCGGAAAATCAACTTTGCTTGAATTAATCGCAGGAATTCTAAAGCCAGCTTCGGGTGATCTGATACTGAACGGAGAAAATTTGAGTCAGTTCAATTTATCTGAGTTAGATCAATTTCGTGCTGAAAACATCGGTTATATATTTCAAAGTTTTAATTTGATTCCTTTTCTTTCTGTAATTGAAAATATTCAGTTGCCTTTCTTATTTCAGAAAAAGTCTTTTGATGAAATTTTGTTGAAAAGCCTGATTGAACGATTAGGACTTAGTTCATTTGTTAATCGTTCTGTATCGCAATTGTCGGTAGGTCAGCAACAACGAGTTGCTGTGGCTCGAGCCTTGTTAAAAAGGCCGAAAATTATTTTGGCCGATGAGCCCACTTCGGCGTTAGATTATGATCATCGCGAAGACTTTTTGAAACTATTGTTTGAACTTTGTAAGCAAGATCAAATTACCGTTCTTTTTGTAAGTCATGATCGAAGTATTGAAAAACTTTTTGATCGCTCAGTAAATCTGAAAGAATTAAATAAGGCGGTTGTGTGAAGATCTCGTGGTTTTTAATTGCGTGGAAGTCTTTGCAAAATCGTCGATTGGCGACCGCATTAACGATTGTTTCGATGACATTAAGTTTAGTATTATTGATGGTTGTTGAGCGCATTCAACGTGCGGCCTACGACGGTTTCACGCAAACAGTCTCTGGTGTTGATTTAATCGTCGGAGCTAGATCAGGCCCGTTACAATTGGTTTTATATTCGGTTTTTAATCTGGGGCAGGCGACGCAAAATGTTTCGATCGAAAGTTATAATCATATTCGATCAAGACCTGAAGTCGATTGGACGATTCCGTACAGTTTGGGGGACGGTCATCGCGGATTTCGAGTGGTCGCGACCAATTCTGATTTTTTTAAATATTATCAATTTCGTTCGAAAGAAAAAATTGAGTTAGTTTCTGGGAAAATTTTTGAAAATTTATTTGATGTTGTTGTCGGTGCTGACGTTGCAAAAACATTAAATTATCACGAAGGCGCATTGGTCACTGTGGCCCATGGGTCGACGACCGGCGATGCTATACAAATGCATTCTGATAAGCCTTTTAGAGTCGTTGGTGTAATGAGGCCAACTGGAACTCCGTTAGACCGCGCTTTGTACATTTCACTTGAGGCCATGGAGGCCATTCACCTTGATTGGCAAACAGGTTCTGCGCCTGCAATAGGTCAAGAAATGGCTATTTCGCAAATCACTTCAGACATGGTGAAGCCAAAAGTAATCACTTCATTTTTTCTGCGTACGAAAAATAGAATTGAAACATTGAAATTACAAAGATGGATTAACGATTATCAAGAAGAGCCTTTGCTAGCGGCAATTCCAGGAGTTGTTTTATCTGAACTATGGCAAACCCTTTCTTCAGTCGAGAAAGTTTTAAAGGGAATTTCTTTTTTAGTGATGGCCGTGGGGCTGATGTCGATGTTGATAGCGCTTATGACTTCTTTAAATGAAAGACGAAGAGAAATGTCAATATTACGTGCTTTGGGGGCCTCTTTAAAACATGTTTTAGCTCTGATCATGCTTGAAACTTTTTTGCTGAGTCTGTTGGCCGTATTCTGTTCTTGTGCGATTAAAATTATTTTAGAAGTGGTGCTGGGATCGTGGGTGCAGTCGAATTACGGTCTGTATTTACAGAGCCCAATCTTTGCGACGGCCGAGATCATTTACATGTTGATAATGATGGTAAGCGCTTTGCTGATTAGTTTTATACCGGCCATCAGTGCAATGAAATCGGCCCTCAAAGATGGATTAAGTTTGAAAATATGAGCAAAAACTATATTACGCCAGAAGGATTTGAAAAATTGCGTTCAGAATATGTCGAGTTATTAAATGTTGAACGCCCTAAGGTTGTTGAGGTCGTGGCGTGGGCGGCTAGCAACGGCGATCGATCTGAGAATGCTGATTATCAATACGGAAAAAGACGTTTGCGTGAAATTGATAGAAGATTACACTTTTTAAAAAATCGAATGCAAGACGCAGAAGTCGTAGATCCCAAGCTTATTCAAAACGATAAAGTTGTTTTTGGCGCAACCGTGACGCTTGAAAATGAAGACGGTGAAAAGATTGCTTATCAAATTGTGGGCGAAGACGAAATCGATTTAAAGCGGCAACGTATTTCTTGGAGATCTCCGCTGGCTAAATCTATTTTAGGTAAGAAAGTTGAAGACGAAGTAAGGCTGCAAAAGCCAACTGGTGAAGAGTTTTTTTCTATATTAAACATCGAATACAAATAGGTTTTCTTATTAAAGCTATCTGTTGAATAACAATTAAATGGCGCTCTGAAATCAAATGTGTAGAAATCTCCATAGATAGAATGGGCTCAATAGCCTTGTTTCAGGTCTAAAGTCTGTATCAATTTGAAGCGAAATTTCTTAAGTGGAATCAGTTTATTGCCGATAAATACTCGTGCTTAGAAATTTTTCAATTTTTTTAACCTTAAGTGTATTACTTTACGTGGGCTTTGCTAACGCTGGTGCTCCGTCGATAATGACGTTTCAAAGTAAAATTATTTCTCCAAATGGAACTGCACTTGAATCGGCGAATGTTAATTTTAGATTTACAATTCTAGATTCGGCCGGAACCTGTGTGTTGTATGTCGAAGATTATTCGAACAAAGACATGACCGGATCTCAAGGGGTGGTTGCCATTCCATTAGGGTCGGGAACAAAAACTTTTCCTGTGGCTGCGGTTTCTCTGTATGAAGTTTTTAATAACTCGACACCTTCATTCAATTGTCAAGCGGGTGGTACATTTACTCCGACTTCGACTGATAATCGTCAAGTCGTCATGCAATTCAATGATGGATCAGGTTGGCAAACACTTCCTCAGATGGCGATCAATGCGGTGCCATTCGCGAACTATGCCACGCGCGCCGAAAGTTTAGGTTCTTATGGGGCCTCTGATTTTCTTCGTCCTGCGACTTTGCCGACATGCTCTGGCGTGCAAGCCTTAACCTGGAACGGATCTGCGTTTACTTGCGTGGTCGCAGGCGGTGGTGGTGGATCTACTTATTCGGGTGTCACATCAATTGCAAATGCAAGTGGTGACATTACTTTGGCTCCGGCTGCCGGGTCTGGGTCAATTCTTATTACTTCAAATACTCCATCTACGAGCACGACAACGGGTGCAGTCGTAATCACAGGTGGAGTTGGTGTAAGTGGTGCGATTAATACGGCGGGTGCGATTTCAGCTGTTGGAAATATCTCAACCTCGGGAAATATCTCAACTTCGGGTGGCATTGCAAGTACGGGAAGCATTCTTTCGACAACCGCTGTATTCACACCGCAACTTTACGGGACATCAACGGCGTCTGGAGACATAAAAGTCGATGGCACTTCAAATGCTACAAAAGGTAATGTATTGCTTGCTAGCTCAGGCGGAAAAGTAGCAATCGGTACAACGACTCCGACTGACCCACTTTCAATCAGCGTAAATTCAGACGTTAGCGCAGCCATCAATGTGAACATGTATGCAAATGCTGGTTCATTCATGTACTTCAAAGCAAATCGACCTTTGGATTATGGAATCGGAATGGAAAACTTATCAAGTGGTGGAACGGTAAGTAATACCTATCGAGTCGGAAGTGCTGATTATGCGGTTAGGCTTACCAGTTTAGGCGCTGATAGCGGAAGGTTAGACTTTATCGGTGAAGGTCAAACAGCAATGTCGATCCTGACCAATGGAAAGATTGGTGTCGGTACGACTTCGCCAAATTATGCTTTATCTGTTTCTGGTGACGTGAATGTCACTGGAAGTTTCCGTGTCAACGGAACTGTATTTTCGGGCGGCGGTGGAGCTCAAACAGGAGTCTCTAGCATTTCAAATGCAAGTGGTGATATTACTCTTTCTCCGGCGGTTGCAACGGGAGCTGTTCAAATTGATTCGGGTGCGGCTTCGACAAGCCCAACGACAGGTGCGTTGATTGTCAATGGTGGCGTTGGTGTTAGTGGCGGAATATATTCGGGCGGGGCAATCAGTTCAGGTTCGACAATTTCGGCAAATACTTCAATGTATACGCCGCAACTTTACGGAACTTCTACGCCATCTGGAAATATTTTGATCGATGGAACTTCGAACGCGACAAAAGGAAATGTTATTCTTGCTGCAGCCGGTGGAAATGTCGGTATCGGTACAACAAGTCCGAACCGTCCTTTATTTTTGCAAACAAACAACGCCGGATTCTATTTGCCAATTGTGACTCAAAATATGAGTTCTGCTGTCGGAGCGTTTTCGGGAATTTCAGCTACGAATAATGCTGGTCGCGCTTTGGAATTTGCTTACACATCATCAAATGCGGGAGCAGTCAGTTATTCTGGTGCTCCGGGTGGAGAACATGGTGCTATAGGTACCAATGCGGCGTACCCGATAACGTTTGCTACAAATAATACATCAAGATTAACAATTACTGGATCAACCGGAAATATCGGTATAGGTACTTCGACACCTTCTTCGCAATTGCATTTAACTGGCGCTATTACACAATCGGGAATGTCGGCGCCAACGGTTTCGTCGACGGGTCAAGGTCGCATTTACTTTGATTCAACGGCGAACAAATTTAAAGTTTCAGAAAACGGTGGAGCCTTTGCAGATCTTGTCGGAGCAGGTGTATCGGGGTTGACGACTGGATATATTCCGAAAGCGACTTCGGCTTCGGCATTGGGCGATTCTAAACTTCTAACGACGACCGATGGAATGAAAATTATAAATACAACTTCGGGAACGAATGCGATTGAAATCGGAACAGATAGTGGTGGTAAAGATACATATTTGAGCTTCACATCCGGGGGCGTCGTTAATGGTAAAATTGGTGGATACGATGGCGAAATGACCATGAAAACCACAAGTGCCTACCCGATTGGATTGTACACAAATAATCTAGAAAGATTGACGATTGCATCAGACGGAAGCGTAGGTATTGGCACGACTACGCCAAGTGCGCTTTTGCATGTCAATGGTGTTATTAAGTATAATACTTTAAGCTATTCAGGATATGGGATGGATATTAACCAATCGATTACTTATTCTGGAGGAGCGACGACAGGAGTTCCAATTTCGGTTCAAGCGAATTCATTAACTTCGGGTAAGGGTATTAATCTTATGTCGAATTCGAATGCGATGACGGGCAATTTATTGAGTATGTCCTACACAGGTTCAGGATCGGGTAATGTTTTTTCGGCGTCTTCTTCAAGCGCTTCAGCAACCGGAGACTTAATTTCTGTTTCAAATGGGGGAGCTGGTTTAACGGCTCGGTTTGTTTCGAACGGAAGTTCGACAGTTATTAGTTCTTCTGGAAATGTTGGTATAGGTACAACCACTCCGAGTTCTGCGCTGACGTTGAATGGCGCTCAGACATTTCTCGGAATGGCAGCGCCGACGGTCTCGTCATCATCGCAGGGACGGATCTATTTCGATTCGACCTCTAATAAATTTCGTGTATCTCAAAATGGTGGTGCCTACACTGATCTTGTTTCGGGTGGCAGCGGAACGGTCTCAGGGACCGCTGGAAAAATTGCTAAATTTACTTCTGGAACGGCTGTGGGTGATTCAGAGATAACTGAAGCTGGTGGAAATATCGGTATCGGTAATCCTTCACCGACTTACAAGTTAGATGTAACGGGGCAAGGTCATTTCACAAGCGGTTTAACGGTTGGTGGCTACATTGTATCATCCGTTTCTGATTCTGGAAATGTATCAAATCAATTTTATATGATTAATGGAGCAGGAACTGGATCTGGTTCGGCTATTGGCTTCGAATCATACAGTAACGGATATGTGAACTTACGGAATTACGCCACGATGTCTGCGGTTATGGCAGATGGCACTGACACCGCTGAAAAAGGAAACCTTTATTTTTCGACGATGTCGAATGGGACGCTGACAGAGAAAGTTCGAATTCTTGATAATGGCAATGTTGGTGTCGGCACTTCAACTCCGGCCTCAAAAATACATGTCATCGGAACTATGAATTCTGAGGCTAACTTGATCGCGTCGGGTGCGGCCGTGAACTTGTCATTATCGAATACTCATGTGCTTCAAAGCGTTGGTGGAAGCACAATCACGCTAAGTAATATGGTTAATGGCGGAGTCTACACTTTATTTATTCAAGACCAAACGGTTAGAACTTACACTTTTTCTGGGTGTGCAACCTCAAAATTTTCTCCGGCCAATGCGGCGACTTCAGCTTCGAGTGATACAGTATATGGAATAACGACCTTAAATATTGGCGGAAGTTGGGTTTGCTACGTCACGTGGTCGAGTGGTTTTCAATAATGAGATCATTTAGTTTTTTTATTTTTCTAGCTTCAATTTTTTTTTCATTTGATTTGGGACATCAAAATCGCGCTATAGCGAATCCGAATGCTAGCTTCAATAATTTGCTCGGAAAAAAAAGAGTGTCTGGAAGTATAACCACCAGCATCGCATCTGAAAATGACGACGTTGAAATTTGGAGATGGGACACGTGGTTTGACGGAGAAACCGGCTTTGGAAAAATTTGGTTGGGGTCATGGGGTGGAGATCCGGTTTGGGCGGCTTTGCGATTTCAATTGCCTACGGCTATTCCAAGTGGTGCAACGATAACAAGTGCTTCACTTTCTGCATTCGGAGATGGTCGAGACAGTTGGAATGATTCGCTAGATTATCTAGAAATTTTCGTAAATGATTCTTCAAATGCGCCACAAGTGGTTAACAGCGACGATCAGCCTGGTGGAGCAAACGGCTTGAATTTTTCTTCAGCTCCCGGAAATGTGGTTTCGGGTATTGATGTTAAAGTGAGATGTCCTGTTGGGGCTGGCGGATTAGCTTGGAACGATTCACTTTTAAACACCTGCTCGGGGCTTGAAACACTTATCCAGTTTCTAGTCAATAAGTACGGTGGCTTGGCAGCCGGGGCCTATGTACAAATATGGATGTACAACCCAAGACTTACAGACGCCGAGATTATCATGGCTGACTATGGTCACGCTTCGCCTGCGCCGATGCTCTTAATCAATTGGACAAAATAAGAATACTTTGAAACCTTTATTGAGAGCATGTTTCACGTCTCAAAATAGGCCCATAGCAATCCTTTTTTTATTAAGCCAACTTTGTGTCTCGGCTCTCTCAAAACGGGTCGTCGAACTTCAAATCACTGTCTAATGATTTTTTGACAAACTCTTAGCCGGTTCGAATTCATCTTTTAATGACCGCGTTTTGAATCAAGACCCCAATACTTTCAAATACTTAAAATGTGGCCTGGGCCCTGCAATTACCCTGTGTAGAACGTCCGCGAAGCTAATTCAAAACGGGAAGTGTTTATGAGACGTATCATTGCTGGAAATTTCTTAACTCGGATGATGTTGTTCACGATGTTAGTGTGGTCGGTGTCAATCTATCATGCTTGGACGACGAAACCAGTTGTTAAAAAATACAGCCAACTTATTTTTGAAATTAATCGGGTTCGGCATGCGCAAGAACTTCTAACTTCTGATTCATATTTGAAATCCGACATTAAAAATTTCGAGGGAGATTCGAACATGGCTGAATATATTGAAAAATATATTCGATTAGAGAATCCAAAGTTAGACGCCCAAAAATTGACTCAAACCTTATTAAAGGTAAGTCATGATTACAGCTATGACCCCGTATTTTTGTTGGCCGTTATTAAGACTGAAAGTCAGTTTAATCCCAATACAATCGGATCAGCGGGTGAAATTGGTTTGATGCAAGTCAAGCCTGATACGGCTGAATGGATTTGCAAAAAAAGAAAAATAGAATGGCTTGGCGCCGAAAAAATGAAAGACCCCAATTATAACATTGTGATTGGGGCCCATTATTTTCATTATTTGAAAAATCGTCTAGCCTCTGAAGGTTCTCGCTATATTAATGCCTACAATATGGGAATTAATAACTTGCAGCGTCTACCAGCTTCAGATCACAAGAAAAGAGCTTACTACGGTAAAATCATATCAAATTACTTAGGCATCTATTCGGCATTCGGAAAATTTCGCACAATCATCTAGTTTTTTGTAGACTGCTTATTCGACAAGAGTAGCATTTTACCTGGGGACTCTCATAGAGTGTCCAGGGGATAAAATGAAACGACTTTATATTTTTGCTTCTTTAGCATTAGCAGGAACAATTTTTCTTGTCGAATACGACCTTTCTCAGAGAATTCAAAAAAGAAATTTAAATTCGAATCGAAATTCTTTAACTGTTAAATCAACATCCGTTCAGAAGCCCTTGGCTGAAGCTAAGACTCAGGCAGCCGCCGTGTCGACAGTCAGTTATGCAGCCACGGACGATTCTTTTTTTGAAAGCACAGCATTGAAATTGGCACAAAAACTTTCATCGAATCAAGTTGATCCTAAAACTTTAGATCAAAAAATGGATCAACTCGCGAAAGGCTTAACTCCGCTTGAAATTAAAAAGTTAGCCATAATTGTTCACAATAAAAATGAAAGTGAAGATCGCCGGGCGATGGCGGTTGAGCTATTGTCTCGATCAAAAACTGCAGATGCAGTTTTATTGTTAAAGGAGTTCGTGGCAAGCAAACAGACTTCGGCCTTAGCTACTGTTAGAAAGCGTGAATTAGAATCAATATTACGCGCTCAGGCTATCGAAGGCATCGCGGGGTATCCAAAAAAAGAATTAGCTTTGTCGTATTTAAATACTTTAGAAAATCAAGTTGAAGAAAAATTTTTAAAAGACCGGATTGTGCGTTCTGAAGAAGGACTCAAAGGACGTGCACCAAATACTCAACAAAAAGAAGAAGCTGCTTTGAAACAGCTTGTTCAATAGGAAGGATAATTTATGAAACGGATTTTAACTTTAGGTTTATTAGCGGTGTCGGTTCTAGCTATGACTGGCTGTGAAGATATTCCTGGCGTGTTAATTGTTACAAAAAATTTTAGCGTGCTGGTTAAAGGTAAGAATAAATCTGTAGCTGAAGGCCAGCATGAAACTTCACTAGATTTTAAGAAGAACAAGGTTGTTGCAACTATTAAGACAGGCGAAGATTCGATCAAAGTTGAACTAGCTGTTCCGCAAGGAGCGCCAATTCCAAATAACGGAAATTTCGAATTAAAATCTGTACAGACGGGGCAGCCATTTGATGTTCTTGGTGCGATTCAAACCACGGTAAAGGATTCTGAGCGCCGTACAGGTTTGGAAACATGCCAAATTCAAGACTACCAAACGATTTGTGATCCAAAAGGTTGTCAGGTTGTTCCTGTGACTCGTCAGGGAAATCGTCAAATTGAATTTTTCAACCGCGAAACGGAAAAAGCTATGCAACTCGATATGACGGCTGTGGGTGAGTCTAAAAACAAATACGCCCACTTTGATGGGCGTGTTCGTTACACTGAAAAAATTGTGACTTATGAAGGAATGTGCTTTTAGTCGCGATTCGCGTTTTTACCAAAGCCCTTAAAGAATCTTTTCTTTTTAGGGGCTTTGCCGCCGCTGGAACTTCCACCGCCACCGAAGCGGGGTTTGAAAGGGTTATTATTTTTCTTTTCAAACTGAGCTTTGGCTTTTCCTTTAGACATCGTCTGTGAATTTTCGACCGAGTCCGAGTGAAATGGGTGTTCGCGATCAACCGGAATTTTTTGCCCGATTAGTTTTTCGATATCTCGAATATAAGATTTTTCTTCAATATCACAGAATGAAATTGCAATCCCGCTTGCTCCGGCACGTGCGGTTCTTCCGATGCGGTGTACGTAGCTTTCGGCTATGTTGGGTACTTCAAAGTTAATGACGTGTGTGATTCCATCAACGTCAATTCCTCGCGCGGCTATATCAGTTGCGATTAAAACCTGAGTTTTTCCGGATTTGAAATTGTCCAATGCTCTTTGACGAGCATTTTGCGATTTGTTTCCATGAATCGCTTCTGATGTGATTTTATTTTTGGTCAATAGTTCAGATACGCGATTGGCACCGTGTTTTGTGCGCGTGAATACGATGACACGGTTAAATTTTGGATCTTTCAAAACATGACGTAGTAAATCTTTTTTCTTCGATTGTTCAACGTACATAACAGATTGGTCTACTTTTTCAGCGGTCGAAGAAACGGGTGTCACTTCAACACGTACTGGATTCATTAACATCGTCGAAGCTAATTTTTCAATTTCAGGAGGCATCGTGGCTGAGAAAAACAAGGTCTGACGCATTTTTGGAATCATAGTCAAAACTTTTTTAATATCATGAATGAAGCCCATATCAAGCATGCGATCAGCTTCATCTAAAACAAAAGTGTTGATTTGACGAACCGACAATTTGTTTTGGTTGATCAAATCAAGTAATCGGCCCGGAGTCGCGATTAAAACGTGTACTCCATCTGCGACGGCTTTAATTTGGGGATTGATACCAACTCCGCCATAAACCACTGCCGTTTTGATATGAACAAATTGCGAATAGGTTTTAAAATTATCGTAAATTTGAATTGCAAGCTCGCGGGTTGGCGTCAAAATCAAGACTTGCGCTTGCTTGGGTTGCAAACGATCTTTGGCGTTTACAATATTGTTAATAATTGGCAATGCAAATGCCGCGGTTTTGCCGGTGCCAGTTTGCGCACAACCTAAAAGGTCACTTCCTTTCAACAGATGCGGAATGCTTTGCTGTTGGATTGGTGTTGGGGTTTCGTAACCGGCCTTTTTAATGGCGTGCTGGATGGGCTCAATCAACTCTAGATCTGAAAATTTCATAGTGGGTTAAACTACTGGCAGGCCTAGACTTTGTCTATCTTTAGAATCAGAATTGTCGGATTTATACGAAAATGGACCTATTCGGTTACATAGTCTTTTATTTACAAGACTTGGGCTTCAGCCAGACCTACGTCCGATATTTCTACTTTTTTAACTCGAGTCCATCGAACCAGTGTCACAATCAAGATATGGCATTGAAAGAAGTCGTTATGAATAGATTTATTTTCTTGTTATTAAGCTTTTTCGTCTTCAAATTTTCAGCGCAGGCAGCGAACCAGCAAAACTCATATCCAATTGTATTGGTGCATGGGCTTTTTGGTTGGGACCGTGATGAAGTCTTTAATGTTAAATACTGGGGTGGATTTCATGGAGACATTCAAAATGATCTTAATCGGCAAGGATATAAAACCTACACTGCAGCGGTAGGCCCTGTATCAAGTAACTGGGATCGCGCCTGTGAGCTTTACGCCTATATCAAAGGGGGCACCGTTGACTACGGAAAAGCTCACTCTGCTAAGATGGGACATGCTCGATTTGGTCGAACTTATCCTGGTATTTATAATCAATGGGGTTCTGTTGACCAAAATCAAGAAACTAAAAAAATTCATCTGGTCGGACACAGTCAGGGCGGGCAAACGATTCGTTTGTTAGCGCAGCTCATGGCAGAAGGAAGTGCGGAAGAGGTTCGTGCAACTCCGGCCAATGATCTTTCACCATTATTTCTCGGAGAACGTCACTGGATATCAAGCGTGACTGCTCTTTTTGCTCCTCATAACGGAAGCCCATTGGCCGATGCCGTTGGTCTGGTGCCCATGATTGAAAGTCTTATCAAATTTGTAGCCGCTATGAGTGGGGTGCGAGAAGATCAATTTTTTTATGACTTTAAGTTAGATCAGTGGGGGCTTGCGCGTCGCCCTCAAGAAAGTTTTTTCAATTACAAAACACGAGTTTTTAAAAGTCAGATTTGGCAAACAAAAGATGTTGCAACTTATGATTTGTCTACGGATGGAGCGAAAGCTTTGAATGGTATAGCTAAAGCGCAACCTGAAATTTTCTATTTTTCTGCGGCCGGAAAAAACACATGGGAAGAAATTTTTACGGGATATAATTATCCGCAAATAAATATGATCGAATTATTAAAGCCGACGGCAACCTTGATTGGATCTTTCACGCGAAATCAACCGAATCGTGTTCGTATTGATAGTACATGGTGGCCCAATGACGGTTTAGTGCCTGTGACTTCTGCGAAAGGCCCCACTGTAGGATCACAAGATATCATTGTGAATTTTAAAGGTCAGGCTAAGGCGGGTCGTTGGAATTATCTTGGGCTTTACTTAGCAACAGACCACACGGCAATCGTTGGATGGAATAGGCAAGAGCCCGCAGGTTTTTTTCGTTCTTTAGCAGAAAAGTTAAGTCAGCTTCCGAAGTAGTTTAAGAAGGAAAATTTAAAAAATATTAATTTCTACACCCATCTAAATATAACGATTTCTCCGCGGCTGAACCACCGCATCGGTGGCCCCCAAAGCCCCGTTCCTTGATGGGCAAATACCAAAACGTCTCCCATTTGCTTAAAGCCTTTGACCACGGGCTGAACTAATCTAACTAATATTCCGAATGGAAAAATTTGTCCGCCATGTGTATGTCCAGATAAAATCAAGTCACATTTTTCGCTTTTGATGTCGAAACGGCTTGCGGGTTCATGTGCCAATAATATTCGATAGTCTACAGATTGATTCGTTTTCAATGCGATGTCAGGAAGTGATCTCAGTTCCGATTCAAATCTCGGAACCATTCGATCAGGAACTCCAGCAAATAGAATATTGGCCTGGTTAAATTGAATCGTTTTATTTTCGTTATGTAAAGTAGTGAAACCCAATTCGGTTAAACGTTTTTCCCAAGCGTCGTTACTAAAACCACCTTGATGTATGTATTCGTGATTGCCGGTGATGTAGAATTTTTCTAAGTTCGGATTTACATTTTTTAAGATTTCTAATTGGGGTGAAACTTCTTGGTATGATCCTTCGACCAAGTCTCCGGTGATTGCAAAGACATCGGGTTTTTGTTCATTCACACGATCAACAACCTGAGATAACCATTTTACATTTAAATGTAAAAGTCCGACGTGTAAATCAGAAACCTGAGCTATCGAAAAACCCTTCATCGAAGGGGGGCCTTTCATTTCATGTGTGATAATTTGCGGAAGTCGAAATCCGTTGAATAAAGCGTAAGTTCCTACAATTAAACTGAAAAACAAGTTCCAATAAGAGAAATTATGTGTGTAGATCATACTGATAACAAACTCAACCAATGAGCTGAAAAAAAGCAAATGGAAAAATCCCATCCAAATGTAACCAATCCACGAAATGACTTTAAATCTTTGTTTAAATTCTGACAATGTCACTAAGAAACCCGCGGGAAGGCTGACCCATCCGATAATAAGAATTGATCCAATATAATTTCGATAAACATGTTCTTCTGGAATTGAGCGACTGACACTTAGATATATAAAATAATGAGCCAGCCCCAATACGATTGATAGAATAGAAAGAACTCGAAGAATACTTTTAAATTCGTTGGCTTTCAAGTTTGAGATTCCTTAGTTGCTGTAATAATGTTTCCGCAGCTTTTTCTAAATTGTTTTGCCAATCGGACACTAGATTTGTATCCGAAGAGTCGGTCACATACTTAATGCTTTGAAAAGGTGTGTTCATTTTCTGACATGTAAAGGCTAAGGCATAAGATTCCATGTCAAAAACATCACATGGTGTAATGGGAACGCCAGTTTCTATAAAATCGCCGGTACCACAAATGACCTGGGGTAAATTTGTAAGGGGCTCAGTTTTTATCATCTGGCTGGGTCTCTTTAAAAAATCATTCGGTTGGCGCTGAACAAAGCTTGTGCATTCAACAACAGAACCAGGCTTGTATTTATGACTTCCGGCTGTGCCTAAGTTAAGAACGCGAGCGGGTTTATATTGTTGAAGCCACTTGGTTAAATTGTGTGTGGCTTTAACGCTGCCGACTCCGCAGTAAAAGACTTGATATCCGGCATTTTCAAATAGGCCTTGAGATTCAATTTTCAGAGCCATCACGACAAGGGTTTGCATCACTTTACAGTACGTAGTAAGACCAAGTCATGACAAGTCCAGTAGCACAACGCCTATCTCAAGAAATCGTCAGTATTTGTGAACGTTTACATGCTCGAAATATGTTAGCTGCGGCCGATGGAAACATCAGTTATCGAATTTCAGACGATGAAATTTTAATTACGCCATCGGGAATTGCAAAAGGTTTTATGCGCCCTGAACAAATGGCAGTGATCAATTTGAATGGTGACGTTGTGCTAGGAAAGCCATCATCTGAAAGACTTATGCATCTTGAAGTTTTTAGAACAACTGATGCAAAAGCTATTGTACATGCGCATCCTGCAACCGCAATTGCCTGGTCTATTGCGCGTCCTGATCTTCAAAAATTACCAAGCGATTGTTTGTCTGAGGTAATTCTTGCGACGGGCGATATCCCATTTGTTCCGTACGCTCGTCCGGGCACTCAGCAAATGGCTGATGTTTTAAAACCCTATCTTCCGAAGCACAAAGCTTTAATTCTACGAAATCACGGGGCATTGTCGTGGGGCTCAGATTTAGATGAAGCCTATCGTGGAATGGAACGTATCGAACACTCGGCGCAGATTTTAAAAAGAGCCAAAGAGCTCGGTGGACTGCATTCATTGCCTCAAGAAGAAATAAAATTTTTATATGAACTTCGCGAAAAAATTGGAAATATTTTGTTATGAAAAATTTAAAATCTTTAGCTTTAGAAGCTGATGTTTCTTTAGAAAAAATTCAGATTCGTTTGCTGGATCAAACTTTATTGCCACATCAAGAAAAATGGCTGAATATTGAAAACAACGAAAAAATGATTGAAGCTATAAAGGCTCTTCGTGTTCGTGGGGCGCCACTGATAGGTGTTGCTGCAAGTTTGATGATCGCAAAACTTGCGACTGAAAAAATTAAATCATCTGAATTATTAAAATTGGCGAAAGATCTTTACGAAGCACGCCCAACGGCGGTGAATTTAATGATTTGCGTAGATCGAATGACAAAATCAATTCGATCTGGAGCAGACATCGAAACAATCGTAGATCTTGCGGTAAAAATTTTTGAAGAAGACGTTGACCTTTGTGAAAAAATTGCGGCCAACGGAGCGCTGTTAATCGAAAACGGTGATCAGATTTTAACTCATTGTAACACCGGAGGCCTTGCTACCGCAGGTCTAGGAACGGCTTTAGGAGTTATTCGAAAGGCGCATGAACAAGGAAAGAAAATTCACGTTTACGTTGATGAAACCCGCCCCTTGCTTCAAGGTGGAAGGCTGACGGCGTGGGAACTGCAAAAATTAAATATTCCGTGTACGCTTATAACCGATAACATGGCCGCGCACCTGATGAGTTTAAAAAAAATCACAAAAGCTATCGTCGGTTCAGATCGCATTGCGATCAATGGTGATTTTGCAAATAAAATCGGAACATATGGAGTAGCCGTCAGTTGTCATTATCATAAGGTTCCATTTTTTGTCGCGGCTCCGTACACTACGGTTGATACCGATTGTAAATCTGGAGAACAAATTCCGATTGAGCAACGTGCGCCTGAAGAAGTTCGTGGAGTAAAAGGCCACTTTGGTGAAGTTCTATGGGCTCCATTGCAAGTACAGGTTTATAATCCCGCATTTGATGTGACTCCGGCTCATTTAGTCAGCGCTTGGATATTAGACCGTGGAAATTATAAAAAATCAGATATTGAACAAGGAGTTTTAAAATCATGTTAGGTGTTATTGGTGGATCAGGCTTCGAAAAGTTTGAAGAATTTGAAACAATTGCTTTATTAGATCGAGAAACTCCTTTCGGCTTAGCCTCAAGCGGATTTAAAAAAGTTCGTGTCGATGGGGTTGAGTTTTTATTTATATCTCGTCATGGCGATCATCACGAACACTTGCCAAGTGAAATTAATTACCGTGCAAATATATTTGCTTTAAAAAAACAAGGTGCGACTGCGATAATATCATTTAGTGCAGTGGGCTCGTTAGCTAAAGAATATGCACCGGGTGACTTAGTTGTACCTTATCAATACATTGATCGTACAAAATCATTGCGTGAACACACTTTCTTAGGAAAAGGTTTAATCGGGCACGTTTCATTGGCAAAACCTATATGTGAAATCATGGCGGGTCGACTGCGTGAGTTGATCGCGGGATCTGAATTTAAAACTCACTTCGGGCAAACTTATGTTTGTATCGAAGGACCTTATTTTTCAACAAAGGCAGAATCAAACGCCTATAGGCAGATGGGTGCGCAGATTATTGGTATGTCTAATTTTCCTGAATATGCATTAGCGCGTGAAGCAGGGTTGCCTTATTTGCCTTGCTGTTTCGTAACCGATTATGATTGTTGGGATGATAGTATTCCGCATGTGACAGTCGAAGAGGTCATCAAAGTTATGAGACATAATAATTCAAAAGCTTTTTCAATTTTACGAAAAGCTCTGATTGCAAAAGACCTCGAAAAAGGAAGTCTGGCTTTTGATGGTGGATTGAAAACGGGTCTATTTATGCCGGTAGAAGCCATTCCAGCAGACAAAAAAGCTTGGGTGCAATTTTTAATGAGCTAATTTTACAAATGTAAGAAATGTCCCGAGACATGACAAAATGTCTCGATTGTTCTAAATAAACGTCCTTTGCCACGCCTTATTTCGGCATGCCACATGCATTCTCTAGTCTAAAGGTGTTTTCAATACCATTGAAAACACTCTCACTTTTTGTGCTAGGCGAAAGTATGAAGTTATTAGGTTCTCGAAAAAGATTTAATGCTGTTTTCAAAAATCCTTATTTCTGGATTTTAACTTTAGTTGGAAATTCAATCATGTTACTGGGTAGCTTTTTGCTGATGTGGTCAGAGCGTTCGGTTCCGTCTAAAGCCAGTTATGAGTTTGTCGATTTTCTTTTGTGGAGTGCCGGATTAATCACCACGATTGGATACGGTGACTCTATGGCAACTACATTTGCAGGAAAGATGGTTGTTCTGGGTCTGATGTTATTTGGAACTCTTTTTCTTTGGCTCTACATGGCTTTTTTGGTGAACATTTTGTTCATTCCAGAGTTTCTTAAAATGGAAAAAGAATTTAAAGAAATCGAAAAAGAAATGCACGAAATTAAAGTGAATAAACTCAGCTGAAGGAGCCTATGGAAAAAATAGATTTTGAAAGTGTCATCGTTGCAATTGATTTGTCAGAACTATCTGAGACAGTTGCTTCTCAGGCAAAAGACTTAGCTACTTTTTTTCAAAAGCCAATTGCATTTGTTTATGCTAACAACGCTAAAGACCCAGCTACAGCGCATCTTAAAAATATTATACTTAAGAAATATCAAATCAAAAATCCAGAAAATCTAATTGTCGAATCCGGAAATCCAACTGAAGTGATCATTGATGTGGCGAAACGATTCACTCGCCCATTGATCGTTGCGGGCCATCGCAGTGGTCATGCTATAGCTCATTTTTTTTGGGGAAGTGTCGCGAAGAATTTAGCATTGAGTTCGCCGTTTCCAGTTTGGATTCATCGAAGTCTAAATATTGTCAGGCCAAAGAAGGTCATGTTGCCAGTTTCACTTGATCCTTTAGTGCCGCAGCTCGTTCAGACCGGAGAAAATATTGCACGTTTATTTCAAGCAGATCTTGAACTTTTTCATGCAATGAGATTACCAACGGCTTCAGTCGATACGAATACGTATGGGCTGATTTACGAAGCATTTAAAGAAATGGATGATCGGGCGATTGCCGAATTTAAATCCAACTATCCGCACATGAAGCTAAGCACCTCGGATGGAGAGCCTGGATTTGAAATTCGAGAACGTGCTCGATATTACGATTTGCTTATTGTTGCACCTCAGGTTCGTTCATCAAAAACTCGATTTTTAGGAACAACAACGACTCATTTAATAAGCTCAGGAGAGACAGCAATTCTAATTTTGCCCGACGTGAATCGCGCGGTAAATTAAAGTCCCGATTTCAAAAATGTTGGGACTTTTTAGCTCGGTATTCTCAATTTGCGACGAAAAGGGACGGTCTCTGAATTGCTATTATTTAAAAGTAGAATTTAACAACGGAGAATAGAGTATGCATTTTTATTTAAGAATCGGATTAGTGTTGTTGATTTTATTTGGATGTCAAAGTCAGCCGACACATTCCGATTATCAAGAAGGCGGTGCTGATCAGGGGTTTTTGCCTCCGCCAGTCTGGAATGCGACGATGCAAAATCTCAAGCAAGATATGATATCGATTCAGCATTTTATTTTTGATCAGCAGCAGTTTGAAAGTCCAGACAATCAATCGTTTTTAAAAAAACAAATACACAAACTTTCAGAAGAATCAAAAAGTATAAAACATGATCCTGTGACTTTCACTAAAGACCCAACATTGCGATTTGTGGCCCGTCAGTTTTCAGATGAAATTCAAAGCGCAGAACAAAATTTCAATGCTGGATGGCTCGAATACTCACGAGGGCAATTGATAAAGGTAACGAGCTATTGTTTAGAATGCCATACGCGTATGCGTGATGGAGCTTCTTTTAATCCTGAAAATTCGAATCGCGATTATTTAACTCGGTTACCAGTTGCATCTCGTATAGAGTTTATGATTGCGTTTCGACAATTCGAACCCGCCTATAATTTGGCATTAGAAAATCTAAAGTTAGATTTAAAAGATACAAAAATTGAGATTGATTCGAACCGCATCGCTAGATTGGGGCTTTTGGTTGCGACCCAGTACCTACAAGATCAAGAAAAAACTGAAAAAATAATTCAGACAATCGAGAAGAACTCGACTTTGCCTGAGTATTTAAGAAAAGCAAATCGAACCTGGAAAAAATCTTTGGCTAACTGGGATATCAACGCCACTTTGAATTCGTTGCCAGACGTGCGTGCATTTAACAGCCGTCGTCTCAGTGAAGTAGATGATATGGTGACCATTCCAGCTTTGCTTCGGTTGCTTTCAACACCCTTGAATCGAGAAGAACTTGGAGAGTCTTTGTATCTTGCGGGTCAATCGTATGAAAATCTGCAAAGGTTCTCATTTATTTCGTTGCACGAAAACTATTACGAAAGTTGCGTTCGCCAATCATCGCATACGAAATGGGGGGCACTCTGTTACAAAAAATTGTCTGATTCAATTTATGAAGGATACTCGGGTTCATCGGGTACGCATATTCCTGCGGAAATTAAATTGAAACTAATAAATTTGAAGAAAGTCATTGAAGAAAAGAAATGAGTGAAAACGTCGTGGGTTTTACTAAAAATTCGAATCTGCACGGAAGTCATATTTTAGATATCTTTTTCCGAGATCGAATGCGTTCCGCGGCCTTACAGGCCTCAGCGCTTAATCACGAATTTTATACTCCCTTGGCCATCATAAAAAGCATAGCTGAAAAGATTTTAAAAGGACCAGATCAAAATCTTCAAAATCAGCTTCAAGAGATTATAAATGAGACTTCTAGACTTTTAATCACACTTGAAAGATTAAGTCTTTTTAGTACTTTAGAAGATTCAAAAAGCCATCGTGTGTCTTTGCTTCAAGTTGTGCAGCAAGAGATCTCGTACTTTGAAAATATTTTTCTTAAAAATGGCATTTCAGTACAGCTAGATATTGATGAAAAATTATTAGTTGAAACAGAACCGTTTCGATTCAGATGTATCCTTGGCGTTCTTCTACAGAATGCTATTGAATCCTTTAAAAGTCTTAATTCTGAAATCGGTAAACGTTTAACCGTGCACACCCAGAATAATGAGAATTTCGTCGTGCTTATCGTATCTGACAATGGAAAAGGAATTTCTGACGAAATGCAGAAAAAAATAAGATCTAAAATATTTGCAGATATTGAAAATTTTGAAATGGATATCGGTATAGGGCTAGCAATGGCCTATCATCTTGCTAAGACGCTTCGAATTGAATTTGATTTTGTGAGTGAAGTAGACTTAGGAACAAGCTTTACGCTGACATTTAAAAAATAAAAACTGGCCCCTCAGATTGCATCTCTGAGGGGTGTGAGTTTATTTTTAAGATCTAATCGATGATTGTGTTGCAGGGCCATGATTGCGAAGTGGTTT
>JACCDQ010580931.1_pt1 | contig 29195 bp, 25 predicted proteins | sample 7446031 | NCBI WGS metagenome assembly JACCDQ01 (sample SAMN15323442, study PRJNA562643) | freshwater metagenome | isolation source: river surface water | place: USA:Blue River Watershed | collected 2017-08-17 | reverse complement strand
TTCTCAGGAATTGCTCGAGGATGATCGCCGCCGAGGCGGCATCGACGTCGGCCGCCCCGTGGGCGTGGGCTTCGGTCGTGCTGTAGCGCTCGTCGACCTCGTAGACGGCCAGGTTGAAGCGGCCGCGCAGCTGGCGCGCGAACTTGAGCGCGCGCGCGGTGTTCTCGTGCGCGGCACCGTCCGGGTGGAACGGCACGCCGACCACCAGCGCGTCGGGCTGCCACTCCTTGATGCGGGCGGCCACCTGCAGGAAGCGCGCGTCGCTGCCCTCGGCCTTGATCGTGGCCTGCGGCGTGGCGGTGCGCGTGATGCGATTGCCGCTCGCGACGCCGGTGCGCTTGGCGCCGAAGTCGAAGGCCAGGAAGCTCATCTGGCCGGGCGGCACGACCGGTATCGGCAGGCCGCTCATGCCCGCCCCGCTCCGGGCGCCAGCATCCAGGACTCGAGCCCCAGCAAGGCCATGGCCTTGTCGTAGCGCTGCTCGATCGGGGTGTCGAAGATCACGGCCGGATCGGCGGCCACGGTCAGCCAGCTGTTCTCGGCCAGTTCGGACTCGAGCTGGCCTTCGCCCCAGGACGAATAGCCGAGCGAGACCATGACCTTGCGCGGGCCGGCGCCCGAGGACAGCGCCTCGAGCACGTCGCGCGAGGTCGTCATCTCGAGCCCGCCTTCGATGCGCAGGCTGGAGGCATAGGCCGATGGCATCTCGGGCGGCGCGTCCTCCGGCTCGCCCTCGGACTCGGTCGGCCTGGTCGACAAGGAGGGCGAAGCCACGCGCTCGAGGCTGCCGAGCGCCTCGCGGATCGCCTCGCGCAGGGCCGGCGGGGTCTCGTCGCTGCCGAAGGCCTTGGCCTCTCCCATCGCCTCGTGCAGCACGAAGCCGCGTTCGGTCTGGATCGGGCCGCCGCGCATCAGCGGTGCGCCCTTGAGGTCTGCGCGGCGCAGTTGCAGGTCGAGCCGATCGAACAATTCCCCGAGTCCGATATCGGCCGGCTTGTTGATGATCAGGCCGAGGGCGCCGCGCGCGCTATGCTCGCACAGGTAAACCACGCTCTTGCCAAAGAGTTCGTCGTTCAGCCCGGGCATGGCGATCAGGAAATGATGGGTCAAGTTGATGGGGGCGGGATCGGAACTCATGGAAGGGGATTTTACGTGGCTGGCACTGCCGCCCAAGCCGTGGACGAGTTCCGGTGTGGATCTGCGGCCGAGCCATGGGCCGGAGATGGCCATGCACGGCAAGCGGCGACCGGCTGCCCCCCGCTTGCGCGCCCCGCGCCGCCGCTGGCAGCACGACTGCAACGGGAACATCCACGGACTGCCGGCTCACCAGGCCGAACAGCCCTCGCCATTGCGCCCTCATTCACTGGAAAAAGCCGGGTGTCGCGCTTCATTTTCACAAAATCCATATTTAAAAAGCTTCATTTGATATTTAAAAATGGTGGCTATAATGAACATTCGACAGGGCAAATGGCAACGAATTGTCTCGTTGTCTGGGTTGGTCGTCGTCTGCCGTGACGGCATCCAGCGCCATGAATCGGTCGATCTCGTCAACCTTTGACAGCTAGAGGAGTTTCCATGGCAGATAGCCTGCAAAAGTGGGTCGGACGAAACCGGCCTCCCCGTGTCCAGATCACCTATGACGTGGAGATCGGAAATGCCGTCGAGAAGAAGGAATTGCCCTTGGTGGTCGGCCTGCTGGCCGACCTGAGCGGTCAGCCGCTCAATCCTCCGCCCAAGCTGAAGGAACGTCGCTTCGTCGAAATCGACCGTGACAACTTCAACGAAGTGATGGCGACGATCGCTCCGCGTCTGGACCTCTCGGTACCTGACACGCTCAAGGGCGAAGGCAATCTGAAAGTCGAGTTGAATTTTACCGATTTCGGGCATTTCCACCCCGAGGCCATCGTGAAGCAGGTGCCGCGCCTGGCACGTCTGCTCGAAGCCCGCCAGCAGCTGCGCGACCTGCTGGCCAAGCTCGACGGTAACGATGAACTCGACGCCTTGCTCGAGTCCATCGTGAACAACAGCGAAGAACTGCGGTCGCTCAAGACCCAGGCCGGCAGCAACGCCGACTGAAGCGCATTGCCTGTACGCACCGACCTGAAGGGAACCCCCCATGGACAACGAACTTGAAACGGCCGGTCAGGCCGCAGCCAGCACCACCGCCGAACCGAGCCTGCTCGACCGCATAGTCCAGGAAGGCAAGATGGCCGTCGACTCCTCCCAGGGAGGCTACGCACGCAAGCTGCTGGGCCAGCTGGCCACGCAGATCCTCGACGAAGGCATGAAGACCAGCCCGGACAAGGGGGTGGTCACCGCGATCAACGAACGGATAGCCGAGATCGACAAGATCCTCGGCGACCAGCTCAACGCCATCATGCACGCCCCGGGCTTCCAGGCACTGGAAGCCTCATGGCGCGGCCTGCACGACATGGTCTTCGGTACCGAGACCAGTTCGCGCCTGAAGCTGCGTCTGCTCAACGTCACGAAGAAGGATCTGATCAAGGATCTGGAAAGCGCCGTCGATCACGACATGAGCGTGCTCTTCAAGCATGTGTACGAGGCCGAATATGGCACCTTCGGTGGTCATCCCTATTCGCTGATGATCGGCGACTTTGAATTCGGCCGCCATCCGCAGGATCTGGCGCTGCTCGATCGCATCTCGAAGGTGGCTGCCGCGGCGCACGCGCCGTTCATCACCGCCGTCTCGCCATCGATGTTCGACATGGCGTCCTTCACCGAGTTGGGTATTCCGCGCGACCTGAGCAAGATCTTTGAAAGCGCCGAGCTCTCCGCCTGGCGCGGTCTGCGCGACAGCGAGGACTCGCGCTACCTGGCGCTGGTGATGCCCCGCTACGCGGCGCGCCTGCCCTATGGTGCCAAGACCCAGCCGGTCGAGAACTTCAACTTCGAGGAAGATGTCGATGGCGTCGACCACGACAAGTACCTGTGGGCCAACTCGGCCTACCAGCTCGGCCTGCGCATCACCGACGCTTTTGCCAAGTACGGCTGGACGACGGCGATACGCGGCGTCGAAGGCGGCGGCAAGGTCGAAGGCATGGTCGCACACAGCTACAAGACGGCCGAGGGCGATGTCGCGCTCAAATGCCCGACCGAGGTGACGATCACGGACCGGCGCGAGAAGGAACTCAACGACCTCGGCTTCATCAGCATCGTCCACTCCAAGGGCAGTGACTTCGCCGCCTTCTTCGGCAGCCAGACGGTCAACAAACCCAAGCTGTACAACAAGGACTCGGCCAATGCGAACGCCGCGCTGTCCTCGCGCCTGCCCTGCGTGCTGGCCGCCTCGCGCTTTGCGCATTACCTGAAGGTGATGGTGCGTGACAAGGTGGGCAGCTTCCAGAATCGCAACCAGATCGAAGCCTATCTGAACAACTGGATCGCCGACTACGTGCTGCTCAACGGCGACGCGCCGCAAGCGACCAAGGCCCGCCTGCCACTGGGCGAAGCCCGGGTCGATGTGACCGAAGTCGCAGGCAAGCCGGGCGCCTACCAGGCGACGGTCTTCCTCAAGCCGCATTTCCAGATGGAGGAACTGACCGCCTCGATCCGGCTGGTGGCTGCGCTGCCGACACCAGCGGCCTGACCCCTGATCGGGCCGGTCCCCGCGCCACTCGCCACGAAGGCGGGTGGGTTTGCAACAGAACGGAATCATTCAAATGGATATCACCATCCTGGAAATCACTGACATCAAGGGCAACTGCGAGATCGATGGTTACAAGAACCAGATCATTCTGCAATCCTTCAGCCATGGCGTTTCGCTGCCCTTGCAGATGGATGCCTCGAACACCGAACGGACCGCCGGTCGCCCGATCTTCAGCGAGATGAATTTCACGAAGATGAGCGACATGTCCACGCCGGTGCTTTACGCCGCCTGCGTGTCGGGGAAGAAGATCGGCGACGCGAAGATCCACATCGGTCGCAACGAAAACGGGGTGTTCATGTCGATCATGGAATATGTGCTGCGTGATGCGATGGTCTCCAACATCAGCACCGCGGGCGGGACTCTGCCGATGGACACGTTCTCGTTGAACTTCAACCAGATGAAGATGGACTTCACGCAGCAGAACCCCGACTCGACGAAGAAGGGCACCGCCAACTTCGGCTGGGATCTAGTGACCAACAAGGCCGCCTGAGTTGACAGACTAGCCCGACGTGACTTCGTTGCACACGAGCGCGTACGTCCCGCTGCTCGACCGTCTGTGCGCGCCCAGCGACAGCGGCGTCGGGCCGCTGGATGCGCGCGGTCTGCACGCCTCGCTCGCATGCGCGCTCGGTGAACTGCTAGGCACCCGGTCGCGTCTGCCAATGCAGCGCTTCATCGACGAGGCCGCTCATGTGCTCGACTACGGCTTGCCCGACTTCAGCGCGCTGTCGCTGCGGTCGAGCGAGGACAGGCTGCTGCTGGAGCGCGCCATCGCCCGGGCGATCACCTGCTTCGAACCGCGCCTGATGCACCCGCAAGTCAACGTCGAGGAAGCGGGTCAGGCCGAGCGCGCGCTGGTGCGCATCTCGGCGGCGGTGCGAATCGGCCAGGAGCTCAGGCGGGTGCAATTCGCCTTGCCCGCGGTCGCCGGGACCGACCTGGCGACGAGGGGTGCCTGATGAGGATCAGCGACGACCTGCTGCACTACTACCAGCAGGAACTGACTTATCTGCGCGATCAGGGCGGCGAATTTGCCCAGCGCTATCCCAAGGTCGCGGCACGGCTGGCGCTGGGCAGCGCCGAATCACCCGATCCACACACCGAGCGCCTGCTCCAGGCCCAGGCCTTCCTGGCGGCCCGCGTCCATCGTGACCTCGACCGGGAGTTTCCCCATTTCGCCGCCGCGCTGCTCGATCACCTCTGCCCGACGCTGAACCGGCCGATACCTTCGATGACCGTCGTCGCACTGCGCGCCGATCCCAGCCAGGGCAAGATCACCTCGGGCCTGCGCCTGCCACGTCACACGCCCTTGCTGGCGCGGGCAGCCAGCGGCGAGGTCTGCCGCCTGCGCAGCGCCTGGGACCTGACGCTATGGCCACTGCACATCAGCGCGGTGCGCGTCGTCGAGGGCCGCGAGCTCTGCATCGATCTGCGCTGCGACGAGGACACCGACCTGTCCGAGCTGGAGCTCGACAGCCTGCACCTGCATGTGCAGGGTGACTTGAGCCGCGCCATGCCGCTGTACGACCTGCTGCTGAGCGAGGTCACGGGCATCACGGTGCAGACCGGCGATGGCGCGCGGCACCGGCTCGGCAGCCGGCATTGGAGCGAGCGGGGCTTTGCCGATGACGAGCTCGCCTTGCCACAGGCGCCGCACGCGACTTCGGCCTATGCGCTGCTGCAGGAGTATTTCGCCTTTCCGCGCAAGTTCCATTTCTTCGAGCTGTCGGGACTGCGCGGCAAGCTCGGTCGCGGGCGCGAGTGCCAGCTCTGGCTGCAGCTGCGCAACCCCTTTCCGGCCTCGCTGCGCCTGGATGCCGACAGCCTGCGACTGGGCTGTGTGCCTGCAGTCAATCTGTTCACGCAAACCAGCGAACCCGTGCGTATCACGCAGCGTCAGCACGAATACCTGCTGCGTGCCGATCATGCCAACGAGGCGATCACTGAGGTGCATTCGGTGTTGTCGGTTCACGCCTCCGATCCCGACTCCGGACGCAGCCAGCTCATCGCTCCCTTCGCGGCGCTCGACCCGACCGGATCGGCCGGCGCCCGGTTCTGGTCGGCCAGGCGCGAGCCGGTGCTGCGCGCCGGCCTGAACGGCAGCGAGCTGTGGCTGTCCTTCGTCGATCCGGCACTGACTCCGGCCCCGCCGGCTGAATCCGTGGTGTTCGCCCGCCTGCTGTGCACGAACCGCCGCCTGGCCGAGCAGCTGATGCCGGGCACCAAGTTGCAGGTCGAAGGGCATTCGGCAGCGCTGCACGCGCAATGTCTCCATGCCCCGAGCGCACAGCGCCAGGCCCCTCTGGACGCGCAGGCGATGTGGCAGCTGGTTGCGCTATTGCGCCTGAACCACGGCTCGCTGGTCGATGGCAGCGATGGCGTACAGACGCTGCGCGGGATGCTGCGCCTGTTCTGCGACGACAGCGCACGCGATCTGGGACAGATCCGGGGTCTGGTGCGCCTGTCGGCCCAGCCTGGCACGTTCCGGGTCGGACGTGAAGCCTGGCGCGGCTACTGCCGGGGCACCGACATCGACATCGAATTCGACCAGGAGGCCTTCGTCGGCGGCTCGCCCCTGCTGCTCTCGGCGGTGCTCGCCCGCTTCTTCGCGCTCTACACCACCATCAATGCGTTCGTGCGGCTGCGCGTGCGACGCCGCAACGAGATCTGGCACCAATGGCCTCCGATGAGCGGACAGCAAGCGCTGACCTGAGCCACGGGCTCGGTCCCCATCCGCAGTCCATGGGCCTGTTCCAGGCCATCAGCCTGCTGGAGCGCAGCGTTGCCGACGCCACGCCGCTGGGCCAGGGCAGCGGGCGCGGCGAGGCGCTGAGTCTGTCGGCACAGATCACGCTGGCCTTCGCGCCCAGCGACATCGCCGAGGTGCAGCCGCTGCAGGGAGCGGGCCCGCGCTGGCTGCTGCGAACGCCGCTGATGGCGCTGGCCGGGGTCGATGGTCCGCTGCCACTGCCCGATACCGAGCGACTGCTGCAGAGCATTCGCAGCCGCGACCCGGCACCGCTGGCGTTTCTCGACATTTTCCATCACCGTTGGCTGAGCTTTCTCTACCGCTCGCGCGTCCAGCACCGGATCGGGCTGCAGTGGCGCGGCCCTGCCGACAGCCCGCTGGCACGCGCGCTCGATGCGATCGGCGGACTCGGACTGGCGCGTGGCGCACGCGGTCCCGGCGGCGAATGGGCCTGGCTGCGCCAGGCTGCGCTGCAGGGGCCGGCTCCGCGCTCGATGGCCGGACTGACCGCGTTGCTGAGCGACCGGCTCGGCCTGCCGGTCAGCGGACAGTCCTGCGTCGGCGGCTGGCTGATGCTCGACATCAACGACACCCCGCGTCTGGGTCGGGGAGCCGCCCTGGGTGGACGGGCCGTGCTGGGCCAGCGCGCCTGGGACGCCAGCGCCGGCATCGCGCTGCAGGTCGGCCCGGTTCCTGCCGAGCGCTGGCAGGACTGGCTGGCGGGCGGACGCGACTGCTTGCGCCTGCACTGGCTGACCAGCCGCCATGTGCAGCAGGATCTGCAGCTGCGCCTTGACCTGCTGCCAGGCACCTGGCCAGCACAGGCCTGCCCCCGGCTCGGTCAAGCCCGCCTGGGCTGGAGCGCCTGGCTGAGCCGTCCGAATGGCGGCACGGTGCTGGACCCGGTGCGGCTGCGCCTGCCCTCAACCGGACAAGCCCTAGCGGCAGGAAACTGAGCATGGAAATCGACATACGCACCCTGCTGGGCAAACTCAATCCCGAATGCAAGCGCGCGATGACGCAGGCAGCAGAGCTCTGTGTGCGCCAGACCCATTACAACGTCGAGGTCGAGCACCTGCTGAGCTGTCTGCTCGACCCGCCGACTCCCGATCTTGCGATATTGCTCGGCCAGTACGACATCGGAACGGAAACCGTGCAAACCCGGCTGCAGCAGGTGCAGGAAGGCTTCAAGCGCGGCAACGGACGCACGCCAGCGCTTTCGCCGCATTTCGCATCCTGGTTCCAGGAAGCCTGGCTGATCAGCTCGATGCTGCTGGGCGAGCAGCAGGTGCGCTCGGGCACGCTGCTGCTCGCCTTGCTGGAGCTAGAGAGCCTGCGCAGAGTTCTGCTCGAGAGCGCGCCATCGCTGCTCGACATTCCGCGCGGCAAGCTGCGCGGGCAGCTCGCTGCGCTGCTGTCGGGCTCCGCCGAAGACGTAGGCACCGCCCGCACACCCGGCGCCACGACTCCGGCTCAGGCACCCATGCAGATGCCGGGCCTTGCGCGCACCGCGGGCTCTGCCACGCCCTCGCTCGACCAGTTCACCGTCGATCTCACCGAGCAGGTGCGTGCCGGCAAGGTCGATCCGATCCGGGGCCGCGACGACGAGATCCGCCAGATCATCGACGTGTTGCTGCGCCGACGCCAGAACAACCCGATTCTGACCGGCGAGGCCGGCGTAGGCAAGACGGCGGTCGTCGAAGGCTTCGCGCAGCGGGTCGTCGCCGGCGACGTGCCGCCGGCGCTGCGCGGGGTCTCGGTGCGCGCGCTCGATCTCGCGCTGCTGCAAGCCGGTGCCGGCGTCAAGGGCGAGTTTGAAAACCGCCTTAAATCGGTGATCGCCGAAGTCAAGGCTTCGCCAACCCCGGTCATCCTGTTCATCGATGAGGCACACCAGCTGATCGGCGCCGGAGGAGCCGAGGGGCAGGGAGATGCGGCCAATCTGCTCAAGCCTGCGCTCGCGCGCGGCGAGCTGCGCACGATAGCGGCCACCACCTGGGCCGAGTACAAGCGCTATGTCGAACGCGACCCCGCGCTCGCGAGACGCTTCCAGGTCGTCAAGATCGAGGAGCCCGAACCCGAGGTGGCAATCGAGATGTTGCGCGGCATCGTCGAGACGCTGCAAGATCATCATGGCGTCGAAATCGTAGATGAGGCTGTGCGCGAAGCGGTACTGCTGTCACACCGCTATATTTCAGGCCGCCAGCTGCCAGACAAGGCCATCAGCGTGCTCGACACCGCCTGCGCGCGCGTCGCGGTCGCGCAAAGCGGCCAGCACGCCACCTTGGAAAGCCTAACGCGCTCGATCGACAACTCGCGCAACCACTTGCAGCGGCTGAGACGCGAGCACGCGACCGGCGTGGACGGCGCGGAAGCCATCGCGCAGGAGCAGCTCAGGCAAGCCGAGATGCAGGTCCAGCAATCCAGGCTGCTGGCCAAGCTCGAAGCCGAGCGCCGGGCAGTGACTGAAATCGTCGTCTTGCGCCGCCGCATCCTGAGCCAGGGCAACAGCGAGCCAGCGGTTCAGGTCGACGACGATGATGTGGCACCAGCCCGCCAGTTGCAACGCCTGATGAAAGGGCTCGAAGCGTTGCGGGAAGACGACCCGCTGATCCCGATCCATGTCGATGCAGCCGAGGTCGCCGAGGTGATCTCCGGCTGGACCGGCATTCCGGTAGGCAAGATGCTGGCCGACGAGCTGCACACCGTGCTGCACCTGAAAGAAAAACTGGCCGAGCGTATCGTCGGTCAGGACAGCGCGCTCGACGCAATCGCACGTCGCGTGCGCACGTTCCGCGCCGAACTCGACGACCCGGGCAAGCCGGTGGGCGTGTTCATGCTGATCGGCCCCAGCGGCGTCGGCAAGACCGAGACGGCCTGTGTCCTGGCCGACTTGCTCTACGGCGGTGAACGCAACATGGTCATCGTCAACATGAGCGAATTCCAGGAGGCGCATTCGGTCTCCAGCCTCAAGGGCGCCCCGCCCGGCTATGTCGGCTACGGCCGCGGCGGCGTGCTGACCGAAGCCGTGCGGCGCCGGCCCTATTCGGTCGTGCTGCTCGACGAAATAGAGAAAGCGCACCCCGACGTGCTCGAACTGTTCTTTCAGGTCTTCGACAAGGGCGTGATGGACGACGGCGAAGGCGTGCAGGTGGACTTTCGCAACACGCTGATCCTGCTGACCTCGAACACGGCACAGGAAGTCATCACCGATGCCTGCGCCGCCGGCCGCATTCCTGCGCCGGAACAGCTAGTCGAGCGCCTGCACCCGGTGTTGCTGCGCCGCTTCAGCCCCGCCTTCCTGGGCCGGCTGGTGCTGGTGCCCTACTACCCGCTCGGGGACGCGCAGATCCGCCGCATCGTCGAACTCAAGCTGCAGCGCCTGGCAAAGCGCTTCGAGGCCAACCACCGCGCCGCGTTCAGCTGGACTCCCGAAGTGGTCACACGCATCACCGCTCGCTGCACCGAGGTCGATTCGGGCGCGCGCAATGTCGATGCGATCCTGACGCAGTCGGTGCTGCCCGAGGTCTCCACGCTGGTTCTCGAACACCTGTCGATGGCCGAGCCTTTCAGTGCGATCCACATGGGCCTGAGTACCGACGGCCGCTTCAGCTTCCGCTTCGAGTGCGGCGAGGACTTCGGGGGCAGGCGGTGAGAACCGGCTTCAAGCAGCATGGAGCCTTCATGCAAGTCAGCACGCCATTTGGCAGCGATGCGCTGCTGCTCGATGCGCTCGAAGCCACCGAGGGCATTTCCGAGCCATTCCGTCTGACGCTTCAGATGCGCTCGGACGATACCGGTCTGGACGCGAGCCTGATCATAGGCCATGGCGTCACGGTCACGCTGCAGATACCGGACGGTCCGAAACGCGACTTCCACGGCATCGCCAGCCGCTTTAGCCACACCGGGGGCGACCGTGAATTCGCCCATTACAGCGCCGAAATCGTTCCGAAGCTGTGGCTGCTCACCCTCAGCCGCGACCGGGCGATCTGGCAGGCCAAGACCGTGCCCGAGATCGTCAAGGCCGTGCTCGGACAGTTCGGCGTGAGCTTCAGCGACAAGCTCAGCAGCAGCTACAGCGCACTGGACTACTGCGTGCAGTACGACGAAAGCGCCTTCGACTTCATCTCGCGCCTGATGGAGGCTGCCGGCATCTTCTACTTCTTCACTTTCGCCGCGGGCAGCCACACGATGGTGCTGGCCGATGCGGCGAGCCATCATCCCGACTGTACCGATGCGCAGAGCGTGCGCTTCATGCCCGATACCGGCACACGCCACATGATCGACACCATCGCCAGCTTCGAGCTGGAAGAACGGCTGGTGGCGCAAAAGCAGGTCCTGGGTGACTTCGACCCGATCCATCCGAGCACCTCGCTACTCGCAGATGCCAGCGGCGACAACGGCAACGGCACCTTGTTCGACTGGTCGGCCGGTCACCTGACTGTCAATGCCGGCCAGGCGCTGGCCAAGCTGCGCCTGCAAGCCTGCCAAGTCGACGGTCGCGTGCTGCGTGGCGACAGCTATGTCTATCCCTTCACCGCAGGCACGAAGTTCACGCTCAAGGAACATTTCCGTGACGAGCTCAACACTGCGCATGTGCTGCGCCGCGTGCAACACAGCGCGCGCGATGAGCTCTACCGCAACAGCTTTGAAGCCTTTCCTGCCAACGTGCCATTTCGCCCGCCGCTGCTGACACCGCGTCCGCGCGTCGCCGGCAGCCAGACCGCACAAGTCGTCGGCCCGGAGGGCGAGGAAATCTGGACCGACCAATATGGCCGCATCAAGGTCAAGTTTCCGTGGGATCGCCTCGGCAAGCAAGATGACAGCTGCAGCTGCTGGGTCCGCGTCATGCAGCCGGTAGCCGGTGCCGGTTTCGGCGCCTTGATGCTGCCTCGGGTGGGACAGGAAGTGGTGATCAGCTGCGTTGATGGCGACCCAGACCGGCCGCTCGTCACTGGCTGCGTCTACAACGGCGAAAACGCGCCACCGGTCGCGCTGCCCGGCAAGCAGACGCAGACCGTGCTGCGCACCCGCTCGTCCAAGCAGGGAACAGGGGGCAACGAGATCCGACTGGAAGACAAGAAGGACAGCGAGGAGTTCTATCTCCATGCGCAGAAGGACATGAAGGTCGAGATCCTCAACAACCTGACCGTCGCGCTGACGGAGGGCGGTGAGACCCGCACCCTCGAAAAAGGTGACCTCAGCACCGAGCTCAAGACCGGCAATGAAACGCACAAGGTCAAGGGCACGCGCGCGCTGACCATCAGCGGCGACGAGACCCACGCCAACGAAGGCAATTACACCCAGGAAGTCAGCGGAAACTACACGCTCAAGGTAACGGGCAACCTGACGCTCGATGTCAGCGGCGACATCACGATCAAGTCGGCGCAGGGCCTCAGCGTCAAGGCCGGCGCCGAGCTGAGCCACCAAGCCGGTACGACGCTGACGAACAAGGCCGGCACCAGCCTGACCAACCAGGCCGGCACGGCGCTGACGAACCAGGCCGGCACCAGCCTGACGAACAAGGCCGGCATGGGTCTGACCAACCAGGCCGGTACCACGCTTGACAACAAGGGCATGATGATCAACCACAAGGCCTCCGCCATGCAGACCATCGATGGCGGAGGCATGCTCACGCTCAAGGGTGGCTTGGCCAAGATCAACTGAGCAGACAGTGATGGAGCCAACCCCCCTTTTGATCGAGGACCGCGATGAGGAAGATCGCCTGCTCAGCCGCACCGAGATGCTCGACGGCCAGCTGCATGGCCGCATGCAGCGTTTCTGGCCGATGGGCCAGCAGCAACTCGACGCGCAATACCAGGCAGGCCGGTTGCACGGCCTGCTGCAGCTGTATGACGAGCAGGGCGAGCTGGTGCAGAGCGCCCAGTACCGCAACGGCCAGCAGCACGGGCTGACGCGCGTGTTCGAGCGCCAGCGCTGCGTGATCGAACAGCGCTATCGGGACGGCTTGCTCGATGGAGACACCGTCAGCTACGACGAAGCCGGAGCCCAGAGCGCGCGCCTGCACTACCAAGCCGGACGGCTCGAAGGACGGGCCCAGTTCTTCCTGCACGGCCGGCTCGTGAGGGCAGTCAGCTACCGCGCCGGATTGCTCGAAGGCGAGGCAACCGACTACGACCAGGAAGGCACGGTGGTGCAAACCATCAGCCACCAGGCCAATCTGCCGCATGGCCCGACCCGCCGTTATTGGCCCGATGGCCAGCTGATGGAGGAGCAGTTCCACCAGCACGGCCTACCCGTCGCACCGCCAACGCGCTTCGACGCCAAGGGCCGCCTGCTGGAGGCCAAGCAAGGCACGGCCAGCTTGCTGGCGCGACTCGAGAAACTCGTCAGGGGCTAGAAACATGGGACAACAGGTCTGCACGGGCGCGATGACGCAATGCACCTTCGGCATGATGCCGGGCTCGCTCATGGTCCTGCCCCTGAACCGAGTCATGACGGGTACGCCAGCGGCCAACATCATGGACAGCAAGCCCATGGTCAATGTGCTGCCCTTCGGCATGTGCCAGTCGATGGCCAACCCGATGGTCGCCGCAGCGACCGCAGCCGCCATGGGAGCACTGGTCCCCATGCCCTGCATTCCCATGACCGCTGCTCCCTGGATGCCAGGCTCACCGACGGTGCTGATCGGCAACCTGCCCGCCTTGAACAACAGCTCCAAGCTGATGTGCAGCTGGGGCGGCCTCATTTCCATCAACATTCCGGGTCAGTTCACCGTGATGGTGGCCTGATCGAACAGGAACCCCGATATGCTCTACCGATTCAACATGACCCCACGCCTGCTGCTGATCAGCGGGATCAGCCTGCTGCTGCTGCTGCTGCTGCTGTTCCTGCTGGGAGTGGAAATAGGCCAGCGCATGGTCAGCTCCGATGCCGCCTCGCGCGCCGAAGCAGCCGTCAACGCCTCGTCCATCGCCGCGCAACTCCCCACTGCGATCCAGCCGTCGATCAAGCCGACGGCCGGCGCTGCCACGCAGGCAGCCATGCCGCCCGCCGCAGAGCGCTGATTCCAGACCCCATCCCGATCATGAAATCTCACCCGAGTGTTGCTTCACGCTGGCTGGCCTGGCTGCTGTTCTTGCTGTGCGGCTTGATCGCCTTGCCGATCCAGGCCGGGCCGGCTAACGCGCCGCCTGTCGCCTCCGCGCCACGCAACCCGCTGGTACGGGTCGCCGATGGCCGGCTGCTCGCGCCCGACATTGCGCGCATCGTCGAGCGCGGCGAACTGGTCGTCGCGATGCTGGCGACCGACACGCCGCCGTTCTTCTACGAGAAGCAAGGCGAGATGATGGGGCTCGAAGTGGAGATGGCGCGCGACCTCGCCCGCGAGCTCAAGGTCAGGCTGCGCATCACGCGTCCAGCGCTCAACTTCAATCAGGTCATCGAGGTGATCGCCCGACAGGAGGCAGACCTGGGCATCAGCAAACTGTCGCGCACACTGGAGCGGGCCCAGACGATCCGATTCTCCGATCCGTATCTGCGACTGAATCATGCGCTGGTGCTCAACCGCCTGCGGTTTGCGCGTCTGGCCTTGGACCAGCCAGTGCAGAATGTGATCCGCAGATTCAGTGGCTCGATCGGCGTGATCGCGAATTCATCATTCGCCAATTACGCAGTGCGCAATTTCCCGAATGCCAAGATCCAGCCCTACGCCAGCTGGAACGAGGTTGTCACCGCCGTGCGCAATGGCGATGTGGACGGCGCCTATCGCGACGAATTCGAGATCAAGCACCTGCTCGGCAGCGACCCCACCGCCTCGCTGACGCTGCGCACGGTCTCATTCAAGGATCTGGAGGACACGCTCGGCATCGCCGTCGGCGTCGGCGATCCGGTGCTGCTGGCCTTCGTCAACCAGTACCTGCATCAGCGCGCCGACAAGCTGGACATCGAGAAAGTCCTCAAGGCCAGTTTGCCCTGAAACCGGCCATGCAAAGCCAAATGACATTCGACTTCAAAAAACTGCAGGCTCTGAGCCTGAACCTCTGGGTGACCTTGGGCAGCCTGACGGCAGGCTTCACGCTGGGTGCGCTCGCTCCGGGATTTTCGCTGCAGCTCGGCTTCATCGGCGACCTGTACGCCGATCTGATGAGGATGATCATGTTGCCGTTCATGATGTCGGCCGTGATCTTCAGTCTGCAGCGCATGTTCCAGGAGGGCGGCACCTCGCGCGTCATGGGACGGGTCGCGCTGATCTTCGTCGTCGCAGGACTGATCGCGGCAGTGATCGGTGCGATCACCGTGCTGGCGCTGCGTCCGGGCAGCGATCTGCCACAACAGACGCTCGAGAGCTTCGGCCGCATCGTCGGCAACGCGACTGGCATCAACGACACCACGATGGCGCTGTACGGCGTGGATGACCCGCCCAAGACGCTGTCGGTGGGCCAGGTGCTGGTGAGCCTGATTCCGTCGAACATATTTGCCGCGATGGCGAATGGTGACATGCTCAAGGCCTTGGTATTCGCCTTGCTGTTCGGATTCGCGGTGGGTCAAGTGCCGACTCGGGTTTCCGAAGGCCTGACCAACTCGCTCGAAACCGTCTACCACAGCTGCCAGACACTGACGCGCTGGCTGAACCTGCCGCTGCCGCTGGTGATCCTGTGCATGAGCGCGGCCCAACTCGCCAAGACCGGGATCGAGCCGCTGCTGGCGATGACGCATTTCGTGCTGGCCTTCAGCCTGGCATCGATCCTGGCGCTGCTGCTGGCACTGGTCGTGATCTGGCGACGCAGCCAGTGCAGCCTGACCGAGACCGCCGCCGCGCTGCGCTCGCCGTTCGCACTCGCGCTCGCCACGCGCAGCAGCGCAACCTGCATGCCGGTGATGATAGAGACACTGGCAGACAAGCTGGGCTATTCCCGTGCCAAGGTCCAGCTGCTGGTGCCGCTCAGCATCTCGCTGCTGCGCGTCGGGCCAGTGCTTTACTATGTCTGCGCGACGTTGTTCATTGCCCAGCTCTACAATCGCTCGCTTTCGGCCGGAGACATCATGCTGGTCCTGGCGGCCTCGACGCTGGCGGGCTTCGCATCGGCCGGAATGAGCGGTCTGGTCACGATTTCGCTGACTGGCATGGCCTGCGGCTATCTCGGCTTGCCCTTCGAGGCGGCGTTCATCCTGTTCGTTGCAGTAGATCCCCTGAGCGACATGCTTCGCACACTGGTTATAGTCATCAGCAACACCGCAGCGGTCAGCCTGATTTGTCCGCGTCCACTGCGCATGGAGTGAGAGAACAATGACCAATATTGGTGTCCTGGGAGGAATGGGTCCAGCTGCAACCGTGGATTTCATGAGCAAGTTGCTGGCCTGCACGCCAGCGACTTGCGATCAGGAGCATCTGCCGGTCATCGTGGCGAATCTGACCCAGGTGCCGGATCGCAGCGCCGCCATTCTGGGGCAAGGGCCCGATCCGCTGCCGGCACTGCTGCGTGGCGTCGATCTGCTCAACAGTGCCGATGTCGGCGTGATCGTGATCCCCTGCAACACCTCTCACCATTGGTACGCCGAGATGAGCCAGGCCAGCGCGGCACCGATACTGCACATCGCCGAGGCTTGCCTGCAGCAGATTCACGCTGATGCGAGCAGTCTGCTGCTGGCCACGCCAGGAACGCTGCGCTCGGGCTTCTATCAGCGCGCACTTGAAGCCCGCGGCCTGCGCTGGCAACTTCCGATCGGCCATGGCGAGCAGCAAGCCGTCAACGAATGCATTCGACTGGTCAAGGCCGGTGAGGCGCTGGCCGGCAGCGCTCGCCTGGCCCAGGTACTCGAAGCGGCGCGGCGACGCGGCGTCGATGTAGCCATCCTGGCCTGCACCGAACTGCCCATCGCTGCCAGTCACCTGGGAAATCATGGACTGAATGCGGTGGACAGTACCATGGAGTTGGCACGGGCGGTCGTGCGGCACGCGATCGCGCGTGGTTGGCAACGCCTATGCGCATGAACTGGAGCTGGACTACCCACCCGCTGCTGTTGCTGGCCTGCATGCTGATCGGTGGCGGGATCGGTCTCGTCAGTACCGAACTGGCCGGTGCACTCGATCTGGCGGGACAAGCCGCGAGTGCGCTGCTGGAAATGGCGGGGCTGCCCCTGCTGGTCGTCGCGACCCTGTTCGGTCTGCGCAATCTGGTGACCTTGCCGCACGGTGGCCGCCGGCTCGGCTGGCTGCTGCTGCTCGTCGCGCTTTGCGTCTGGCTGTCGGGTCTGCTGGGGGCACTGGCAGGTGTCTGGCTGGCTCCGGGTCAGACCCTGGATGCCGGCGAGCGCCGTGCGTTCGGCGCCCTGGTGCAGCAAGTCGGAGGCGAGACCGAGCGCACGGACATGCTGCTGCTGGCGCCGCCACCGCCCCCTGGCGCTGCCAAACTCGCGGGCGTACTGCCCGACAACGTCTATGCCGTACTGGTGCGGGGCGATCTGGCAGGCATCATCTGGTGCACACTGGTGCTGGGATTGCCGTTTGCACTGCTGCCACGCGAGCGCAGCCAGGCACTGGTGACCCAGCTCGAACCAATCTACCGTGCGCTGGAGCAGTTGGTCGAGCACATCACAAAGCTGCTGCCGCTGCTGGCCTTCGGCATGGCCGCTCATGTGGGAGCCCAGTTGCGCTGGGAAGCCATCAGTCTGCTCGGTGGCCTGTTGAGCGCGCTGCTGCTGTCGAGCGGCTGCATCATCGCCCTGGCGCTGGGCCTGGCCGCGCGGTGGGCGAACATCGGCATCCCCAGGCTGCTGGTCGAAATGAAAGCGCCACTGCTGACCGCGCTGCTGGCACCCACCCTGGTGGCGTCGATTCCGTCAACGATCAAGGCACTGACCGACAGGCTGGCACTGTCACGTGGCATCGTCGAGGTGGTCGTTCCGGTCGGTACCGTGTGGCTCGCGGCAGGCAGCGCCTTGCAAGCGGCCTTGATCACCGTATTCGTCACCCAGCTCTACGGGCTGCCTCTGGGCCCCGGGTTGCTGCTGTGGATCAGCGTGCTGGCGGCACTGGCCGCGCTGGTCGCACGCCCCGACAGCGCGGCAGCGGGCCTGGCGCCGGCGGCACTGGTCATGCTGTGGCTGCGCATACCGTCCGAGGCGGTGCTGCCGGTGCTGCTGCTGGCCGACGGCCTCGGTCGCGGCCTGCGTCAGTTGACCTCGCTGTGCTGCATCGCAGCCACTTGCGCGCTGCTGAGCAGCGGCCTGCGGCAGGAACGCCCGGACTGGCACACGAGCGAGGCGCCGGCCGCCTCCCGTCCCTTGCAATTCAATTTGACCCGCGCCATGGCAGTCCTGGTCCTGGCCGGCGTGCTCGGCGCCGGGCTGCTCAGCACGCTGGCCGGACTGGGTGTCGGCATGCGCAGTGTCAAGCCTCTCCCGACCTCTCTCCTTGATGGAACGGCCCGATGAGACAGTTGCAACTCTTCATCATGACCGTGCTGATTTCGCTGCTGTGCGGCTGCAGCACGGTGGGCAGCGTGACTTCGGTCGTCGCCTCGTCGGTCGCCAATACCTTTGCCGGCGAACCGCAGCCGGCCTACCTGGACTGGAAGGGCCTGATGATCGCCGCCGATCCGAATGCGAACGCCAACAGCGCGATCGCGCTCGACATCGTCTTCGTGCGCGACAAGCAGACGCTCGAGAAGCTGCTGGTCGTTCCCGCTGCGAGCTGGTTCGCCACGCGCGCGGAACTGCAGCGCACCTTCCCCGAAGCACTGATCGTGCGCAGCCTGGAGCTGGTGCCGAGTCAGACGCTGCGACTGACGGAGGCTGAGCTCGGATCACCGCGGGTCGCCGGCGTGCTGCTGTTCGCCAATTACCTCTCGCCCGGTGAGCACCGACTCCGTCTGCCCACGTTGAGAAACGGCGCCCTGGTACGACTGGGACCTGCCGAGTTCACCGTGACCGACCATACGCTTTGATTTTGAAAACAAAAATGACACCCGGCCTGCCCGCCATTCCCGATCGCATTCAGTGGCATGAAGGCATGCTGCTTTCGCCTCAGCATTTCCAGCAACTGCAAGCCCGCATCGACGCCCAGTCTGCCTGGCAGCTGCTGGCCGCCCAGCCGCTGGCCTGGGGTGTGCGGCGACTCGAAATCGATAACGGGCTGCTGGCCAGCGGCTTGCTGCGAGTGCTGACGCTGGAGGCGGTGCTGCCCGACGGCAGCGTGGTCTGGCATGACAGCTTCGATCCCCGCGACGGCACGCTGGAGTTGTCGCTGGCAGCCCATGCACAGGCGCTCGATGCAGGTCCGCTCGACGTGTACCTGACGCTGCCCTGGTCGCGCTCGATGCGCTATCCGGAAGCGCCGACGCGCTTTCGCGGCGTCAACGACCTGCCGGTCGAAGACGAGGTCTCGGACAGCGAAGCGGTCGATCTGCCGCGCCTGCGCCCCCAGCTGGCGCTGGCCGCCGGTGCCGAGCCGCCCTCGCTGTGGCAGAGCCTGCGCATCGCGACGCTGGTGCGAGAGAATGGCCTGGACCGGGTAGCCGACACCCTGCCGCCCCTGGCACGCATCGGCCGCCAGCATGCGCCCTGGCAGCGCGCCTGGGCGTTGTGCGGCCAGCTGCGCACCAAGGCGGCCTATCTGGCACGCCAGGGCCAGCAAGCCTCTTCGAGCCAGGAGGACCGGCTCGCGCTGCTGGAGAACAAGGCCAGGCTGTCGGCCCTGCTGGCGCCGCTGGCGCCGCTGGAAGCCCTGCTCCAGGCCCCCGAGATCACGCCGTTTGCGCTCTACCTGGCGCTGGCGCAGGCACTCGGACCGCTGGCTTCGCTGCGACTCGGGGCCATGCCGCCCCAGCCGGCCGCCTGGGACCAGCAGCAGCCCCAGGCAATGCTCGATGCCTTGCTGCTGACGCTGGAAGACGCGCTGACCGAAGTCAGTCAGGAACACCGGCTGATCGCGTTCGAGCTGCGCGATGGCATCTTCAGCCAGTCACTGCGTGCCTCCTGGATCGGCCAGCGCCTGGTGCTGGGCCTGCGCGGCCAGCCCGAGGGCGAACTGGTCGAGTGGATGGAAGGAGCATTGATCGGTTCGCTGTCGTCCTGGGCCTCGCTGCGCGAACGGCGCGTGCTGGGCGCGGTGCGGCGACGCATAGCCTCGGCACCCGAACTCGGCCTGCGCGCGAACAGCGGCTACACGCTGTTTGAAATCGACAGCGCCAGCGCGCTGATACAGCCCGAGGAAATGCTGCAAATCGCCAACGTCAACGACCACACCACACAGCGGCCCCGCGAAGTGGTGCTGTTCGTGAAGGGATGATGGCCATGGCACAAGACGAAACCCAATACGCTCTCGACACGACCGAAGACCAGATCGATGCGGGCTTTCGCCGCTTCTATGACGAAGTCGAGCAGGCGCTGCGCACCCCTGGCAATCCAGCCGATCCGCTGGCAGTGGAACAGGCGGCGCAACAGTTGAGCAAAAGGCTGCAGAACGTGATCGAGCTGCAGGAAATGGAAGAACGCCGCCAGACCGGCCGGGCCGTAGCCGCCTTGGCCGAGCCGGTGCGCTACCTGAAGGCAGCCCTGGCCGATGAAGTCCTGCTGCATGGCGACTGGGTGGGTCGCCGCGCCTGGGCCGGCCACTTGCTCGAGACCGGCCTGTTCCGCACCAGCGTGGCGGGCGACCGGGTCTTCATCGACATCGAGCGCGTGCTCAGCGAACGCGAGCCGGCGCAACGCCCGCTCGCCCGTCTCTATCTGTTTGCGCTCGCACTCGGCTTCCAGGGCCGGCTGCGCGGCCAGCAAGAGCAGAGCCAGCTGCAAAGCCTGCGCATCGAGCTGTTCCAGTTCGTCTACCAGCGCCAGCCAGCGCCCAGCGAGCGTCAACGACCGCTGTCACCACAGGCTTATGCCTTCACGCTGTCGCATCTGGCGCCCAGGCGGCAGAAAGCGCTGAGCCGCGGTGTGCTGATCTGGTCCCTGGTGATGCTGGGCATGCTGCTGGTCTCCGAACTGCTCTGGCTCCAGCCTACCTGGGCACTGCGTCAACCCAGCTTGCCAGACACGGGCAATACGCCAGAGGTCCGCCGATGAATGCGCTGATGTTTCTGAAGGACCAGTTGAGCCTGGTCGTCCTGCTGGCGCTGATCCTGCTCGTGCTCGGGGTGCTGGCCCTGGTCGTGCGTGCCGCGACCCGCAACGAGGAAGAGCACAAGCGGCAGGGCCGCCAGATTCCCCGCTTGCATTCGGACACGCTGCGCAGCAGCTTTCGCCAGGCCATCGAGCTGATCGAGGCCAACCTGGCGAGTCGCGCGCAGCGCTATGGCCTGCCCTGGGTCCTGGTGCTCGACGAAGGGGATGGCAGCGGAACGCTGCCGCTGGCGCAGTCCGGCATCTCCAGCGCGCTGGGCACCGATGCCAGCGCCTGCGCCGCCACGCCAGGTCTGGACTGGAATTTCTTCGACAAGGGCGTCGTGATCGCCGTGCAGGGGCGCTACCTCGGCGGCGGAGAACAGGACGAGGACCGTACCGAGCAGCCCTGGGATGAATTCCTGGGTCTGTGCCGAGGCTACCGGCCCGAGCGTCCTTTCGATGCACTGGTGCTGACGATTCCCGCCGCGCTGCTGATGAACCCGCATCCCGATGCCAGGCTGGAGCTGGTCCGGCTGGCCAAGCGGGCCAACCGGCGCATCTGGCTCGCGCAAAACCGCTTCGCGATGCGCTTGGGCCTCTATCTCTGCGTCAGCGGCGCCGAGCATATCCCCGGCTTCTCGGCCTTTGCCCGTGCGCTGCCCACGGCACAGCGCGGCGGCATGCTGGGCTGGTCCTCCCCCTACGATCTGGCCACGAGCTACCAGCCGGCCTGGGTCGACGAGGCTCTGGCCCAGACCTGCCGCACCATCGTCGATGCATCGGCCGAACTGTATGCTGCGGCCCCGGGCTCGGACATCGCGACCGACTACTTCCTGCTCCCGAGCCGACTGCAGGCGCTGCAGTCGCCGCTGCGACTGTATGTGGACGAGTTGATGCGTCCGAGCAGCTACCACGAGCCCTTCATCCTGCGCGGCCTCTATTTCTGCGGCGAAGCCAGCGATGCGGCGGGCCGCATCACCGATTCGGTCAGCACAAGCCTGACGGCACAGGAACTCGACGATCGGCTGCCAGAGTCCGCGACACGGGAAGCCGCAGCCATGCCCGACGCGCTACGCGAACCCGCGTTCCTGCGCGATCTGTTCGAGCAGAAAGTGTTCGCCGAAATCGGACTGACCCGGCCCTCGGGTACCCAGCACCTGGGCCGTCCGCTGCTGACGCGTGGCCTGCGCTGGGCCGCATGGGGCATCGTGATGGTCTGGGCAGCCGGCCTGGTGACGGGCGAGATCATCCTGCGGCGCCAGGTCGATGCGCTGCAAAATACCTTGGCGTTGCTCGAGCGCGACAGCAGGCAGGCTTTGCTCGCGGTCGAGCGTGGCGAAAGACTGCCGTCGGCCTGGCACCGCGAACGCACGCTGGCCCTGGTGCAGCTGATGGAGCAAATCGACAGGAATCGCCTGTGGTCGATTTTCATGCCAGGTTCCTGGCCGCTGTTTGACGACCTGCCGCAGCGGACCCGCGAACGGCTCGAAAACAGCTTCGGCGAGGTCGCGGTCAACGCACTGCGTCAGGGCCTCTACGAGCGCACGGCGCGGCTGGCCAGCGTGTCGCAGGACAGCGCCACCGGTGAGCTGATCTCTGGCGCCCCCTGTGCCGCCGCCGTGCTGCCGGGCGGCAACGAGCGAGCCGAGGTGGCCACGCTGTCGCTGGAGGAACTGCCGGAATTCAGGCAACTGCTCGGCTTCATCGGAGCCGCCGAGCAGATCGATCAGGCAACCCAGGCACTGCAGCGCCTGCTCGATCCGAGCGTGCAGGCCCGGGGCAGCGATCTGAGCCTGCTGGTTCGGGTGGTGCTGGGAGCCGAGCTGCCCAACAGCACGAACTATGTGGCACAGCTCTTCCATTCGCTGGCTGCACGCCACGGTGGCTTCAACACCCGCACGATGCAGCAAGCGCTGCAATGCACGCTGCAGCGCAACATCGCGGCGTTCGAAAAACGGGCGTTCGACGAGAACAAACTGATCGTGACCCAGCATGCTCTGGCCCAGCGTATCGACGCGCTGGCCAATGGCGATGCGGACAAGAGCGGGCCTCAGCCCTGGCAGGAGCTGCTCTATGCGCTGAAGGACCAGGAGGCACTGCTGGCCAGCGACGGCGGCGCCTGGCTCACCAAGCCGACGTTGCAGCCCGGTGGCGCCTGGGAACAGGCGCTCGACCGCATGGCTGCGTTGCGACTGCTCGGCCCCGAGGCCTCCCGGCAGGCGAAAGCGGCCAGCGAAGCGGCGTTCCTGCGCCTGAGGAACGAACTGGCCGATCTGAGCGATTCCGGTCAGCCGTTCAGCGTGACCTGGAACAGCAAGGACGGGCGCTGGGTAAGCGCCCCCGAGGCCAGAGCCCTGCGCGATGCGCTGCAATCGCTGCTGGCCCAGCCCTGGATGAACCTGAACCGGCTGCCTACCCTAGACGACGCCAACACGCCGGCTGTCATCAGCTGGGATCTGGCACGACTGGATCAAGCCTTGGCCGTCGCCGAGCTGCGCAAGCGCGTCCAGGCCGAGCAACTGCCGCGCTTCCCGGTTCAGCTGCAAACTGGCGTGAAGGCGCTGGTAAATCACCAACTCGCCGCTCAGGTGATGGAGCATCTGGCGGCCGGACTGATACCTGGCGGGCGGCCGCTGGGAGGTGATGTGGCGGCACTCGATACCGAGCGCAGCCGGCTCAGTCAGCTCCAGGCCCTGCTGACCGAGCTGGGCGCGCACAACGCCAGCGAGCAGCTCAAGGCCCTGCTGCAGCGTGATGCCATCGCCCGACTGCGTCAGCTCGACGACGCCCTGGACCGCGCCGAGCTCTACGCCACGCAAAAGCGCGGCTTCAGCGCCTGGAACGGCGAGAAGGGCCCGGTATTGGCCGCCTACGCGACGCCCGACGCCGCGGCACTGGCGGTCTACCTGGGCCAGCAGCACGACCACATCGAGGCACTGGGTCGAAGCGCCGAACTGCTGCTGCAGGGACTGCCACCCTCAGCCAGGCCGTCCAACATGCGCTGGAGCGCCATCGTGCGCGACCTGGAGCGCTACCGCCTGAAGAATCCGAACAGCAGCCTGCTGGCGCTGGAGAACTTCCTGATCGCGATGGCCGGTGACGTGGATGCCAGCAACTGCAGCGAGCAGCTGGCTCGACTCGGTCAACCGGGGCGAGGCGGCGACTTCTTCGCCAGTCGCCATCAGCAGCTCGCCGCCGCCCTGCAGCAACGCTGCCAGCAGCTGCGCGGCCAGAAGCAGCAGCAGAGCTGGCAGCAGTTCGCGAGCCAGTTCAACCGCATGGCCTCCGGTCGGCCGCCCTTCGCGCTGGCACCCTGGAAGAACGATGCCGCGGCACTGGAGCGCGACGAACTGCAATCCCTGCTGCAGAGCTGGGACAGTGCCTCGCGCAGCCTGCGCAATCCGGGCGGTCGCCAGCAGGCCGCCCGCGGCTTCCTCGACCAGTTCGCCCGTCATCGCGACTTCCTCGCGCCGCTGCTGCCGGCCGAGGACGGCAGTGTCCCAGGCTACGACATCGCCGTCGAATTCCGCGCCAACACCACGGCGGAGATCGAAGGCAACAAGATCATCGACTGGCGCCTGGCTTCCGGTCCGCAGCAGATCGGCTGGCAGGAGACGCCCAAGCCGCTGCACTGGGAACCCGGTCTGCCGCTGACGCTGACGCTGCGCCTGGCCAAGGACGGCCCCGCCGTGCCCCGCGCCGACAGCCGACAGCCGGCGCTGCGGGTCGAGGACCGTACCGTCACGCTGCGCTACGCCGACCCCTGGGCGCTGATGAACCTGCTGACCAGCCTTCAGGTTGCCGACCCCGGGTCGCGCGCCGACAGCCGCAGCCAGCTGCTGAAAGTGGAATTCCCGCTGCTGCTGCTGTCCGACGCCAACGGTCAGGGCTGGAGCGAAGCCAGGGCCCGTGTCTACCTGCGCCTGCGGATCAGTCCGGCAGGCAAGCGCACCCCGCTGGCCTGGCCCGGACCGCTCCCGACCCGCGCCCCTGAGCTTTGAACGACATGACCCCGCCCGACTTCACTCCACCCGACTGGCAAACTCGTATCAGCAAGCTGCTGGAACCAGTGCCAGGCGACGACCCCTGCGGCCCCTCGCTGCGCTACAACCCGGCAATCAACGAAATCCGCCGCGCCCGCGAGGCCGACGATGCCAGCCTGCCGCTGGGCGATTGGGAGCGACCGCTCAAGCGCGCAGACTGGGGCTCGGTGCAGATGCTCGGCCTGACGCTGATCGAAGGGTGCAGCAAGGATCTGCAAGTCGCCTGCTGGGTGCTGGAGGCGGCAACCGCACAGCATCAGCTCGCGGGCCTCGCAGCCGGACTGGAGCTGGTGTGCGGGCTGATCGAGCAGCACTGGGACGGACTGCATCCACGCCTGGATGACGGCGAGAGCGATGCCCGGGTCGCGCCACTGACCTGGCTCAACGAGACGCTGCCGCGCGTGTTGCGGCTCGAGATCAAGCTGATGCCGCTGCCCGATCGCAAGCCGCCTCGGCTGACGCTGGAAGATTGGGAACGCCAGGGCCGGCTGGACAAGAACACCCGAACCAAGAACCCGGAGCCCGACTTGCCAGCGCGCCATGAGCTGGTGCAGCTGGCCGGCCAGCCGGCAGCCCTGGCCTATCTGCAGCAACTGCGCGACCAGCTCGATCACGTCGACAGGGCCTGGTTTCACCTATCGGCTCTGCTCGACACCCGTCTGGGCCGGGACAGCCCCAGTCTGTCCCAGGTTGCCGACATGCTGCGCCTGATGGCCAACGCCGTCGATCAGCTACTGGCCGGCCGCCGACAACCGGCGCCCTCCATCCCAGCTCCCACCGAGGATGCCATGCCCCAACCCGAGCAAGCCGACCCGTGTGCTGCACCGGCCGGCGCCTCCCCGCCGTCAGCGGCCAACCTGGTGCTGGATTCGCGCGAATCCGCCTACCTGCTGCTGGCACGGATCGCCGACTTCCTGCAGCGCACCGAACCGCACAACCCCACGCCCTACCTGATACGCCGTGCGCTGCACTGGGGCCGACTGTCGCTGCCCGAACTGATGCAGGAAGTGCTGCGCGAGGAAGGCGACCTCAACCGACTGTTCGCGGTATTGGGCCTGGACAAGCCACCCAAGTAGCTCCAGCGCTCCCAGCCGATTGAAGCAGGGTTTCGCGCCTCACCCGCATGCGGCGGATCTGGGCCTACTCCAGTGGCGCCAAGCCGTCGAGCGCCGACGCTCCCGACCCAGGTGGCAACGACAGGCGGGCGGCGGGCGTGCGCTGCCAATCACCTTCATAAAGCAGCAGCGCGCCACGCAGCAACTGGTCGGCCAGCGCCGACAGCAGGCGGTCCGGCCCCGCGTCGCGCGCTCCCGAGGGCAGCCTGGCGCTGCGCTGCAGCGCGTAGCGCAGATCGGCCAGCGCACCGATGTCGCCACGCCAGAAGTCGAGGTAGCTGACGGCCTCGGCATGACTGGCGAAGCGCCTCGGCGTGAGGCCGTGCAGCTGCGGGCCAGCCAGGCCGGCCCAGCCATCGCTCTCGACCAGCATCACACAGTATCTGTGGCGATTCAGGCTGACCAACGGATAGCGCATGGGTTCAACGACACGATTTTCTGAAAATTCAGTCTCGGAAGGCAACAACAGATAGGCAGCTCGATTGGACTCATAGCGGAAATTATCCCTGCCCTATGATCGTCACCAGCACCACAAGGCAGATCATGATGACCACGGCTCCCAAGAAATACGACAGCGGCCTGATTTGGTTCCGGCGCGACCTGCGCGCGAGCGACCAGGCCGCGCTCTACCACGCGCTGAAGGACTGCAAAAGGGTCTGGTGCGCCTTCGTCTTCGACACCGACATCCTGCAGCCGCTGCTGGAGCGCGGCCTGAAGGCCGACCGTCGGGTCGAGTTCATCCACGAGTCGCTGCTCGACCTCGATGAACAGCTGCACGGGCTCGGACGTGCCAACGGCATCGAGGGCGTCGGCCTGATCGTGCGCCACGGCCCGGCCGACGACGAGATCACCCGGCTCGCGATCGAGCTTGGCGTGCAGGCGGTCTACGCCAACCACGACGACGAGCCCGCCGCGCGCCAGCGCGACCAGCGCGTGCTCGGCACGCTGGCCCATGCCGGCATCATGCTGCACCTGCACAAGGACCATGCGATCTTCGAGCGCCACGAGCTGGTGACGCTCAACGGCCGGCCCTACGGCGTCTTCACGCCCTACAAGAACGCCTGGCTCAGGAAGATCACCCCGTTCTACCTCAAGCCCTACTCGGTCGAGCGCCATGCCGGCGCGCTCGCACCCTGCCCCGCCGCGCACCCGGCCGGCGTGCCGACGCTGGCGGCGATCGGTTTCGAGCCGACCAATCTGCGCGCGCTCAAGATCCGCACCGGCAGCCGCGGCGCCCAGGGCCTGTTCGAGGATTTCCTGACCCGGATCGAGCGCTACCAGCAGGCACGCGACTTCCCCGCCGTCAAGGGTCCGAGCTACCTCAGCGTGCACCTGCGCTTTGGCACCATCAGCATCCGCCAGCTCGCCGGCGTCGCGCACCAGATGCACCTGCAAGGCCTGGTTGGCGCCAGCACCTGGCTGTCCGAGCTGATCTGGCGCGACTTCTATCTGCAGATCCTGGCCAATTTCCCGCAGGTGGCCACGTCCTCGTTCAAGCCCGAGTACAACGCGATCCGCTGGGAACAAGACAGGCAGGCCGACTTGCAGTTCCAGGCCTGGTGCGAGGGCCGCACCGGCTATCCGCTGGTCGACGCCGCGATGCGCCAGCTCAACCAGACCGGCTACATGCACAACCGGCTGCGCATGGTCACGGCCAGCTTCCTGTGCAAGGATCTCGGCATCGACTGGCGGCGCGGCGAAGCCTGGTTCGCCGACCGGCTGATCGACTTCGACCTGGCGGCCAACAACGGCGGCTGGCAATGGGCCAGCTCGAGCGGCTGCGACGCCCAGCCCTATTTCCGCATCTTCAACCCGGTCAGCCAGAGCGAGAAGTTCGACCCGCAGGGCAAGTTCATCCGGCGCTATCTGCCGGAGCTCGGCCAGCTGTCCGACGCCGCACTGCACGCACCCTGGCTGGCGGGCGCGATCGAGCGGGCAGCCGCCGGCCTGACGCTGGGCCGGGACTATCCGCACCCGATCGTCGACCATGCGCAAGCGCGCGAGCAGACGCTGGCGCGCTACGCGGTGGTCAGGAAGTCCTGACGGCAGCGGCTCGCGTCAGAGCTCGACCAGCTCGAAATCCTCCTTGCGCGCGCCGCAATCGGGACAGGTCCAGTTCATCGGCACGTCCTTCCAGCGGGTGCCGGGGGCCAGGCCGCTGTCGGGGTCGCCCTGCTGCTCGTGGTAGATCCAGCCGCAGATCAGGCACATCCAGCTCTTGTACTCGTCCATGGGTTCAATCAGCGTCTTATAGAATGAATCGATTCTATCGGGGCCTCCCCCGACTACCCTTGTTGATGACCCACTCCTCCGAACTGCCACCTGCCCCCTTGTCCGGCGACGACGCCGCGGCCCAGGGCCTGCCCTGCGTCATGACCTTCAATGCCAATGACCCCAGCGGCGCCGGCGGCCTGGCGGCCGATGTCGCCGCGATGGTCAGCGCCTCCTGCCATGTACTGCCGGTGCTGACCGCCGTGCTGCTGGGCGATACCCGCAGCGTGCACCAGCATGTGGCGCTGGACGAGGAAACCGTCGAGGACCAGGCGCGTGGCGCCCTTGAAGACATGGCGGTACAGGCCTTCAAGGTCGGCTACGCCGGCAGCCCGGAGAACCTTGGCGCGATCGCGCGCGTGCTGTCAGACTACGACGGCGTGCCCGTGATCGCCTACATGCCCGACCTGTCCTGGTGCGAGGAATCAGCACTGGAGGACTACCTCGACGCCTGCGCCGGCCTGCTGCTGCCGCACACCACGGTACTGGTCGGCAACCACAGCACGCTGTGCCGCTGGCTGCTGCCCGACTGGGATGAGGAGCGCGCACCCACCGCACGCGAAATCGCGCGTGCCGCCTATGTGCTTGGCACGCCCTACACGCTGGTAACCGGCTTCATCGCGTCCGACCAGCTGATCGAGAACCACCTGGCCTCACCCGAGATCCTGCTGGCGAGCGCGCGCTACGAACGCTTCGAAGCCAGCTTCAGCGGCGCCGGCGAAACGCTGTCGGCCGCGCTGTGTGCCCTGCTGGCTGCCGGCAGCGAGCTGCAGGACGCCTGTGCCGAGGCGCTGACCTACCTCGACCGCAGCCTGGCCGCGGGCTTTAGGCCAGGCATGGGCCGCGCCCTGCCCGACCGGATGTTCTGGGCCCACGAGTCCGGTAGCGAGGACGGCCAGGGCCCTGAAGCCGAGTCCGAATCCGAACCCAAGTCCAGTCTCGTCATGAACGCCGACGATCTGCTGGCGAGCCTTTCCCACGACGCCACGCCGCACTGAGCGTGGCTCCAATCAACTCCAAGCCATGACCGACCGCAACCAGACCCTGTTCGAACGCGCCAAGACCCTGATCCCGGGCGGCGTCAGCTCACCTGTGCGCGCCTTCAAGGCCGTCGGCGGCACGCCGCGCTTCGTGCAGCGTGCCCAAGGCGCCTATTTCTGGGACGCCAATGGCCAGCGCTACATCGACTACATCGGCTCCTGGGGTCCGATGATCCTGGGCCACGGCAACCCGGCCGTGCTGGAGGCGGTGCAGAAGGCCGCGCTCGAAGGCTTTTCCTTCGG